>RCNB010000518.1_pt1 | contig 25805 bp, 26 predicted proteins | sample 2041321 | NCBI WGS metagenome assembly RCNB01 (sample SAMN09708232, study PRJNA481090) | Marine sediment metagenome, whole genome shotgun sequencing project. | reverse complement strand
CGTAGCGCTGCATGCAGCAATAATGAACGAAGCAACGGAAGTGCGTTCGGACTGAAAGGGAGAACAAGCATGAAGTTGCGCCTGTCCGACTACCGGCGGAGGAGTGAATGGTGCGCAGCAACTGCGAAGCACATCACGAATACTTAAACCAATAGAAAAGGGATGAGTAATTGCCTTATGCAGTGAGAGCCCTTTTTGGTTCGTTTTTGGGGCCTTCAAAAATGAATAAATAAGATTATTTCACGTTTTTTATTCTAAAAAAAAACATCGTTACAATAAAGAAAAAAGATATAAAACGGTGAACACTAATTAGGGGACTTCAGTAGTAAAATGAAAAAACAGATCATTTTAAAGGAGGGAAAATCTGAATAAAAACGATTAGTGATATTGACTGAACAATTAGGAAGAAGTGCTTAATAGCATAGAGATGAATAATTGCTCAATAAAATCAAGTTTTTTTCGTTTAAATACCATGTAAATTTTAGTTTCTTTAAAATATTTGACCTGTTAATCATATAAAATCCTTATTTTGATCAGGTAAAAGGGAGTAAAGTAAACAATTAGGCACGAAAAGCAGCTGTAATGATTTTGCAGTTTAGAAGTTTTTTCATACTTTTCGACCTCTTAAAAAACAATAACAAATTTATATGAAAAGGAGTGTTAATATTAAGTATTTCTTACTTATTATTTTCTTTGTTCTAAACAGTTTCAGTGTTTCGACTTCTACAAGGGATAGTACCTATGGAGCCGTTAATACGGAAGAAAGCTTGAACAAAGACATGCCTCTGGTGTTTTTCCCGGAGGAAACTACGTATAAAGTGAATCAAAGACTGGATTCGCTTTTCACTCGTTTCAACAAAAGACTTGATTTTCATGGTAGTGTGATCATTGCTCAAAAAGGGAAGGTGATTTTTAAGAACCACTATGGGTATGCTGACTTTAAGCAAAAATCAAAGATAGACGATCAATCAGCATTCCAATTAGCCTCAGTTAGCAAACAGTTTACAGCTGCATCAATTCTTATTTTGTTTGAAGAAAATAAATTAGATCTTGACGATAAAGTGATCAGGTTCTTTCCCGATTTTCCATATCAGGAAGTTACCATAAGACAATTGATGAACCACACTTCGGGTTTGCCCAAATACTTTTGGCTGGCCGAGCATAAATGGAATGAGGATCATGCTCCTTCTAACAAAGAAATGATGGATATGCTTAGCAAGCATGATGTTCAAAGGTTCTTTAGCCCAGGAGCAAATTTTGATTACTCAAACACAGGTTATTTTGTTCTGGCTTCAATTGTGGAGAAAATTACAGATAAAAAATTTGGTGATTTTGTTGACGAAAGGATCTTTAAGCCACTTTATATGAAAAATACTTTTGTCTACCGTCATGAAATGGATTCGGTCAAAGAAGGACAACTTGATGGATACAGGATCTACAGAAAAAGGTGGCATGCCAAAATAGGAGGAACAGTGAACGACGCCATTGTAGGAGATAAAAATGTGTATTCTACCACTGAAGATATGTTCAAATGGATTGAAGGTTTAAATTCGGGTAAAATTATTTCTGAAAAAACTTTGGACGAGATGTATACAAGAGGAGAAACCAAATACAAGCGAAAAGTGCCTTATGGTTTTGGATTTAGGATCAAAGAAGATGAGACTAATAAAGTCATTTATCACAATGGAAAGTGGAATGGATTCAGTACTTCTCTGATGCAATACCCCGATGATGACCTTGTAGTGATTACGCTTGAGCATTCCAATTATAATTCCATGAAAACGCTTAATGAAAAGGTAAAACAGATCGTTGACGATAGTTTTGACCCATCAATTAATTGATATCATTTCCAAAAAGAATCTTCCTTGTACTTATAGATCTATAGCGACTTCCACCTGCTTGTTGATGATGTCTTCAATCGTTTCTCTTTCCCTGATCAAATAATCTTTGCCTTTGTACACCATTACTTCAGCAGGTCTGTATCTCGAGTTGTAATTAGAGGCCATGGAATAGCAATATGCTCCTGCATTTTTAAAACTGAGGATGTCACCCTCCTTGATCTCGCAAATTTGTCGGTTTGTGCCAAAAGTATCTGTTTCACAGATATAACCCACAACTGTATAAAACCTTTTCTTTCCTTCAGGGTTTGAAATGTTTTCTATATGATGATGGGAATCATAGAACATCGGGCGTATCAAATGATTCAAACCGCTGTCAATACTTGCAAAAACGGTAGAAGTGGTTTGCTTTACTACATTAACATGTGCCAAAAATTGACCGGCCTCACTTACGAGAAATTTTCCAGGCTCAAACATTAGGGTTAAATCCCGACCAAATTCAACACAAAAATCATTGAATCTTTTCGATAGCTTCTCTCCGAGTTCATCGATATCGGTTTGTATATCACTTTCCGTATAGGGTACCTTAAAACCACTGCCAAAATCTATATATTCCAAATTCTTAAAGGATAAAGCAACATTAAAGAGTATTTCTGTCGCGCGTAAAAAAGCATCAATATCATAAATGTCGGATCCCGTATGCATATGCACTCCCGTGATTAGCATACCTGTGTTTTCCACTACTCTGTGAATATGGGGCAGTTGGTGGATGGAGATACCGAATTTAGAATCGATATGACCCACCGAGATCTTTTGATTGCCTCCGGCCATCACATGAGGGTTCATCCTTATGCAAACCGGAACTTCGGGATGTCTTTGCCCAAACTGTTCCAAAATCGATATATTATCTATGTTGATCTGAACTCCAAGATCCATAGCCTGTTCAATTTCATCCAGGGATACGCCGTTAGGAGTAAAAATAATATCCTTAGGGTCAAAGCCTGCTATTAAGCCTAGTTGTACTTCCTGAACAGAAACGGTATCCAATCCTGAACTGAGCGAGTTGAAAACTTTTAAAATACTAATATTGGAAAGTGCCTTGACGGCATAGTTGATCTTCAAATTTTTAACAGATGAAAAGGCATTTGTGAGTTTGTTGTACTGAGAAATAATCTTTTCGGCATCATAGACATACAAAGGGCTCTCATATTTTTTTGTCAATGATATTAAAAAATTGTTGGACATGTTCATAGATTTTATGACGGCAAAAGTAACACACTGTTATAACTATCAAAATTTTTAATAAATAATAACAGATAATACGTTTCCGTGAAATTTTAGTTATCTAGACTTTTTTGGCGGTTAATTCGGCTATTTTCACAATTACCTGAGTAGCCTTGACCATTGATTCTACCGGAATGTATTCATAACGGCCATGGAAATTATGACCCCCTGCAAAAATATTTGGACAGGGTAATCCTTTATACGACAATTGAGATCCGTCAGTTCCTCCCCTAATCGCCTTGATCAAAGGCTTGATTCCCAAGTTTATCATGGCCTCTTCGGCAATGTCAACAATATGCATCACGGGTTCTACTTTTTCACGCATATTAAAGTACTGATCGTTAATTGCAATTTCAATAGCCTGTGAGCCCAGTGATTCATTTATTTTTTGAGCTGTTGCGAGCATTTGCTTCTTTCTTTGTTGAAAAAGGCCCAGATCATGATCTCTGATGATGTATTCGAGTGTTGTTTTTTCTACAGAACCATTCATGTCAGAAAGGTGAAAAAAACCTTCATAACCTTCAGTTTCCTGTGGAATTTCACCTTGAGGTAAGCCTTTGATAAATTCGGTAGCAATTAACATCGAATTAACCATTTTACCTTTGGCATAACCGGGATGTACAATTTTTCCGTGCACCGTGACTACTGCCCCCGCAGCGTTGAAATTTTCATATTCCAGTTCTCCTACCTGACTCCCATCCATTGTATAGGCCCATTCAGCTCCAAACTTTTCAACATCAAATTTATGAGCGCCTTTACCGATCTCTTCATCAGGGGTAAAACCGATTCTAATCTTTCCGTGCTTAATTTCAGGATGTTGGATAAGGTATTCCATGGCGGTCACGATTTCAGCGATTCCTGCTTTGTCATCAGCTCCCAATAACGTCGTACCATCTGTTGTGATCAGGGTTTGCCCTTTATACAACAGAAGGTCGTCAAAGTAGGAGGGAGACAAAACGATATTTTCCTTTTTATTTAATAAAATATCCTCACCGTCATAATCTTTATGCAGTTGCGGTTTGACATCAGTAGCCGTATAATCAGGGCTTGTGTCAAAATGCGCTATAAAGCCAATAACAGGAACTTCATGATCAACATTAGAAGGGAGCGTCGCCATAATATATGCGTGCTCGTCCAGACTGACGTTCTTCATTCCTATCTGTTGCAGTTCCTCAGCCAGATGCCGTGCTATTTTCCATTGTTTCTTGGTGCTTGGCGTGGTTGAACTGTTTGGATCTGACTGAGTGTCAAAACTCACATATTTTAAGAATCTGTCGGTTATGTTTTGCATCTTGTAAAGTTTGATCAAAAATAATTATTCTAAATTAGAATTATAAAAAAAAAGATCGTTATTACAACGATCTTTTTTAAATATTTTAGAATATATATTATTGCAAAATTTCTTCCGGACAAACTTTGACATGCAGGATAAAATTTGTTTCATCAAACCAGTCTAGCCAATTTACGGTATAGGTTTTTACATTCATACCATCCAGGTTCAAGTCAAATTCATCAAATGCAATGCTGGCATCGCCGTAATCATCTAATGGATAAGCTGTTTCACCTGCATAAATATCGAGATCTGTAATGCTAAGTTCTTGTTTGCTTAAGTTAACGGTAATATTGGCGTACAAAATACCGTCTCCACCAGATATGTTAATAATAACCTCCCCAACAGGAATGTTATTATCTATGGCGCATGAATAGGCACTGGCATATAAAGGATAGGTATATGTAACTCCGCCAGGAATATAATACCGGTCATTGGGAGTCACTTTATTGGTCCAACCCCATCTTTCAAAACGATTCAAAAGACATATGGAATTCTGCTTACTGGAATAGGTGTAAGCATCCATACAACCATCTTCATAATCAATGTTTGGGTCATCATCCGATTCTTCGGTGTCCTCCGGATCCGTTGATGATTCATCATTTTCATCCTCTGAAGTTTCGCATGACTGTTGTTCATAGTTAATGATCCATCCCCAGCGGTTTCCCTGAAATTCAATATCACCGTATCCAAAAGCAGTTTCAATTGAAGTGTTTTGCCCATCTTCTCTTTGTTGCACCACCGCGTGCGCTATGACCGATACCGGATTGTCTAAGTCCACGAGCGAAATGGCAAAGGTATGTTCCTGAGTGAGGTCATGCAGACCGTGATAGGGAAATTTACCAATCTGAGGATTTCCACTGTTTGTAAAGGGAGCCTCGTCTATGTCTCCTGCAAATAAGTGGGTTTCTGAGAGCCACCAATTTGAACCTGTCAGATCATAGGTAACAAAAAGTTTAGATTCACTGTTGGAAATAAAGATTTTACCAACCTCGATATGCTGACCTGCATATAGGATAACTTCAACAGGATCATCACAGCTTTCTTCCTGAACGTCATCTTTAGTGATCAATCTGTTTTGGAGTGGTAACATTGAGTTTTTGTCGACAGAAATCGAATGGTCAATCGACTTTAGAGAACTAATTTGATCTTCTTGTTCACAAGAGTTAATTATACATAACAAAAAGGTCAAACTAATTACAATACTAATTTTCTTTTTCATAGCGTTGTATTATAATAATTAGTTGAACAGAACAGGAGAGATTTCTTATCAACTAATTAAACGAAAAAGGAAAGTTTATATTTTAGTCGAGTAGGGAAATTTCATTAAAAACGCTAAAGGAGGCGCAAATTCTTTCACTTACAAATTCATTGCCATATATTTTTGCGGTAAAGGTGTAGTATTCATCTACTTTATGTTGCACAAATATCTCGAGATAATGCCAGCTAAGGTCTTCGCTTTTACCCGTGGCGATATGATAATAAGCGGGATGCCCGAGGTAATCTCCAAAGCCTGATTTAACAGGTATAAGTTTTAAATTTCTTGAAGCATTTTGAGCGACTCTTACCTCAAAATCTTTATTTAAAACCAACTCTCCCTGATGCCAGGCGACATCCAAAATAAAGGTTTCACGTAATTGTTTGGTGGTGTCAGCGGTATAAAGTGATGATTGATATTCATCATAGTAAAGCTCTGTTTTCCAGTTTTTTGGAACATTAATTTCAAAATGTTTAAGTACATCCTTATACGTTTTAGTCTGGCTAAAACTCGTGGGTGTATCACAGTCAAATTCCTGCTCGAATCTACTGTTTTGGCATCCCGTCATCAAAACTGTTATAAAAATTGTGGTAAGAAGGTATTTCATATCATTCGTATAATTTGATCTTTGCAATTTCTTCATATCTAGCAACCCAGGCAGTTTGGTTATCGACAAATCTAAGACTGTAATAACCTTTTGCTTCAATTCTGTTCCATGTGATTCCGGTATCTTCAGAGTAAAACATGCCTTCTGTAGAGACAGCGAGGATCTTTCTGGCATCTCCCTCAGGAACATATTGAACACAACTAATAAAGCCCGGCAGTTCATTTTGAGCAATCAGGTTCCACGAAATCCCTCCATCTGTTGTAACTGCTTTACTGGCTAATTCACTTTCTTTTACTTCCCAATTGCCCCCCATAATAATTCCTCTTTGGTCATCAAAAAAATCGGTAGTAAAGATTCCGGTCATTTTCCCTCCTTGTACGATCGGGGTTGAACTCACCTGCCAGCTCTTTCCAAGGTCCTTACTCCTGAATACTCTCGCTTTTGCTCCTCCTGTAACGATCCAGGCTTTATGGGCAAAGGTTGCAATATTGGTATTACTCGCAGCAAATGCAGCTTCACCTTCTGCAACTTTCGGAAGTTTATCACAAGGAACTTTAGTCCAATTCATCCCTCCGTCAGAAGTTTTGAGCACTGATAAGCAGTCTTCTGTAGGGTCGCCCATTGCGATCCCATTTTCGGTATCAAAGAAATTCAGTGAATCATAAAAAACTTTGGGATTAGATTCTTTATAGACCAATTCATGCTGGCCCAGAGCTTGTTTTGGATCAATTTTGTATAACAAGGCAGGATCTTCAATACTTAAGAGAAATACAAATTCGCCATTATACCCAATGGATCTGAATTCGGGATAAACTCCTTCGTGACTTATTGAATCTATTTCCAGATGCTCATTGATAATTCGACCATATCGACCCCCTGAGCCTGCAAACCAAACCGTATTTTGTTGTGTAACTTCGATAGCTCTGATACTGATGTTAGGCAGTTTGAACGATTCCAGAAACTCAACACTTGGCTCTTGTTGTGCCAATGTTGAAGCGCTTATTAGGCAAATCAATACAAGTAGTTTCCAATAATTAACCATAAGTTTGGGCTAAGATTTTTTCAAAAGTAATTTTTTTATATTTATCAAACTATACTAAAATAAAATAAATGAAGGCATTGGTGATCTCGGGAGGTGGAAGTAAAGGCGCATTTGCCGGTGGTATAGCACAATATTTAATTGAAGAAAAGAAAAAGAACTACGATCTTTTCGTCGGAACCTCAACTGGAAGTTTGATGTTGACCCACCTTGCACTGGGAAAGGTAGAAGAACTCAAAAATATCTATTCAAATGTAGACCAGAATACGATATTTAGTAATTGCCCTTTTAAAATAAAAACCTATAAAGGACATGTTACCGTGGGTATCAATCATTTCAATACGATCAAAAATTTTTTGAGAGGAAGTAAAACATTCGGTGAAAGCTACCACCTGAAAGATATGATTGCTAAAAATGTCAAAAACTCTTATTTGCAAGAGGTAAAGGATTCGGGAAAGAAATTGTTGGTTACGGTTTCTAATTTGACACTGAATCAGGTTGAGTTCAAAAGTTTAGAAGACCAATCATTCGATGATTTTAGAGATTTTATTTGGGCTTCGAGTAATTTTGTACCATTTATGAGCCTGATGGTGAAGAACAACTATGAATATGCCGATGGGGGATTTGCCAACCTGGTACCAATAAAAGAAGCTATCTATCGTGGAGCAACCGAAATCGATGCCATTATTTTGGAAACAGAAGTTTCACAACTCAATAGAATGCCTTCGAAAAATCCATTTAGCCTTATCACAAACCTTTTTAACTATATGCAGATTCATATTGAAAAATACAATATTTCAATAGGAAAACTTGAAGCACAGCACCAACATGTAAAACTCAATTTATATTACACTCCTGTGGTTCTAACGACAAATACTTTGGTTTTTCAAAAGGAAAAAATGAGACAATGGTGGGCAGATGGATTTAGACATGCTGCAGAAAAGGAAAACTAAATTATTTTTACATTAGACATGGTATTTTTAAAATATATGTTTACTTTTGTCGCATATTTTAATGAAATGAGAACAATCACTTTACATCACCATCATATTCATACTTGCACTCAGGCGAACTGAAGATGTTGTGATTTAAAGTCAAAATATTTGAACCCGTTTGAGCATTCAGACGGGTTTTTTTATGACCTATTTTGATGCTTGAACACAATTTATAACAATGGAAAGATTAAAAATAGCTATCCAGAAATCAGGAAGACTTAATGATGATTCCCTGAAAATATTAAAAGAATGCGGTATCTCAGTCAGTAATGGTTTGGATCAATTGCGAGCAACCGTATCTAATTTTCCGATGGAGATTCTTTATTTAAGAAACAGTGATATCCCACAGTATTTAATCGACGGTGTTGTGGATATTGCCATAATAGGTGAAAATCTTTTAGTGGAAAAGGACCAGGGAAGTATAGAAATACTCGAAAGACTTTCCTTCTCAAAATGCAGAGTGTCTCTTGCCGTACCAAAAACTTTTGACTACGATAGTATTGATGACCTCAACGGTAAAAGGATCGCGACCTCTTATCCAAATACCTTGAATTTATTCCTGAAAGAAAAAGGTATAGAAGCAGAGCTTCACCAGATCTCCGGATCGGTTGAAATAGCACCAAATATAGGTTTGGCTGATGCCATTTGTGATATTGTGAGTAGTGGAAGTACCTTATTCAAAAATAACCTTAAAGAAGTTGAGGTGATTGCCAGGTCAGAAGCAGTACTGGCAGTTTCACCAGATATCAACCCAGAGAAAAAATCGATCCTCGATAAGCTGCGTTTTCGACTGCAGTCGGTTTTGAAAGCACGAAATTTTAAGTATATTTTGATGAATGTTCCCAATGAGAGCATAGATAAGGTAATTTCTATCCTACCCGGTATGCGCAGCCCTACGGTGCTTCCTTTGGCGGAAAAAGGCTGGAGTTCGATACATACTGTGATTGAAAAAAATAAATTTTGGGAAGTTATTGATGAGTTACAGGCCCTTGGAGCCGAAGGTATACTGGTTGCACCTATAGAGAAAATGGTCATTTAATATCGGGAAAATGAAAAAGATACTTAATCCTGAGAGAAGCACCTGGGCAGACATTTTAAAAAGACCTACACAAACCTATGCTGAGATTGAGCCCTTGGTGGCAGAGATCTTTAAGGAAATTAAAGATCAGGGCGACCTTGCTGTAAAAAAGTTCACAAAGAAATTTGATAAGGCCGACTTAGCTGTATTGGAAGTTGATCAATCGGCGATTGATCTGGCCAAAGAAACATTGAGTTTAAATCTTAAAAATGCTATACAGCTCGCCAAATCAAATATAGAGACCTTTCATGCTTCACAGCAAGTTTTCCCAAAAAAGGTTGAAACCGCAAAAGGGGTAATTTGCTGGCAAGAGAAGAGAGCGATAGAAAAGGTTGGTTTATACATTCCTGGAGGTACCGCACCTTTATTTTCAACAATCCTGATGCTTGCCGTTCCTGCGGCCATTGCCGGATGTGAAGAAGTGATAATGTGTACACCTTGCGATGCTGAAGGAAAGGTGCATCCTGCCGTGCTCTATACAGCTGATTTGTGTGGTATTAAAAAAATATTTAAAATTGGGGGTATACAAGCTATTGCGGCTATGACTTTTGGTACTGAATCAGTACCTCAGGTTTATAAATTATTTGGGCCAGGGAATCAATATGTTACAGTAGCAAAACAAATGGCGATGAAATTTGGGGTGGGTATCGATTTGCCCGCTGGCCCGAGTGAGTTACTTGTGTATGCCGATGACAGCGCTAATGCAAATTTTATGGCAGCCGACCTGCTTTCTCAGGCCGAACACGGTGTTGACAGCCAGGTAGTATTGGTTTGCAGATCAATGGAGAAGTTAGAGGAGATTGAGCAACAAATAAATGAGCAAATAAAGTTGCTTCCCAGAAAAGACATAGCTTCAAAGGCCATAGAAAACTCAAAATTGATCTATTGCAGTACTGAGAAAGATGCGATTGAGCTGATTAATTGCTATGCACCTGAACACCTTATTCTCAGCACAACTGATAATACGACTATCATTCCCATGATTAAGAATGCCGGATCCGTATTTATCGGAAATTACACTCCCGAAAGCGCAGGAGATTATGCTTCGGGTACAAATCACACGCTACCTACCAATGGCTATGCCAGAAATTTTAGCGGAGTGAATCTGGAAGCATTTCAAAAAGCAGTCAGTTTTCAGGAAATCTCTAAAGAAGGCCTCATAAATATTGGACCTTCCATTGAGCTAATGGCTGAGGCGGAGGGTCTCTTTGCACATAAAAATGCGGTGAGCCTTAGGTTGGACGACATCAATAATAAAACAAAAATTTAAAACTCATGTCTAAGGATAAGATAAACATATTTCAGATGGCAAGACCCACGGTAAGAGAGCTAAAACCTTATGCTTCGGCTAAGGATGAGTTCAAATACTTTGATCGTGAACTGGTCTATTTGGATGCCAATGAGAATCCATATGACAACGGACTTAATCGCTATCCTGATCCGCATCAGTTACATTTAAAACAAAAAATTTCAGAGATCAAGAATATACCGGTAGAGAATATGTTACTGGGTAATGGAAGTGATGAAGTCCTAGACATGATCTTTCGCGTATTTTTTGAACCGGGAAAGGATAATATCATCATCAATACACCAACTTTCGGCATGTTTAAAGTGCTTTCTAGCCTCAATAATATTGAGTGCAAGCAAGTGTCATTGACCAGTGATTTTCAACTCGATATAACCGCCATAACAAAAGCAATAGATGGATCTACCAAAGCGATTTTTATCTGTTCTCCAAATAACCCTACGGGAAATCTGATGAGAAAAGACGATATAAAAGCCTTGTTGGAACTGGGTTTATTAGTTGTTGTAGATGAAGCCTATATAGATTTTTCAGAAATAGAAAGCTGGAGCCAACAGCTTGAGCAATACAATAATTTGATTGTTAGCCAAACCTTTTCAAAAGCCTTTGGACTTGCGGGTATCAGATTGGGCGTTTGCTTTGCAGACAGCAGGATCATTGATCTTTTGAAAAAAGTAAAAATGCCATATAATGTCAATGTACTAACACAAACTACAGCGTTGAAGTATCTTGAAAATGAAAAAGTAAGGAAACAGCAGATTCTTGAAATAGTGAAGAGCAGAGAACAACTTGCAACCGAATTGTTACATATTGGGTTTGTTGAAAAAATCTATCCTTCCGACAGTAATTTTCTATTGGTCAAGGTTGATGATGCTGATAAAAGGTACAAACAACTTATTGGCAGAGAACTGGTGATTAGAAACCGAAATAAGGAACCCCTATGTGAAAATTGTTTAAGGATTACTGTAGGAACTTCAAAAGAGAATAATACATTGTTGAAGAGTCTTACATATTTAGACGTAAATAAAAACACAAACTCATGAAAAGAGTATTATTTATAGACCGCGATGGTACCATGATCAAAGAGGTCGAAGATGAACAAATAGACCGTTTTGAAAAACTTAAGTTTTATCCAAAAGCCCTGTTCTATTTATCAAAAATAGCCACTGAACTGGATTATGAATTGGTCATGATTACAAACCAGGACGGGCTGGGTACCTCATCTTTTCCAGAAAACACTTTTCATCCAGTGCACGATTTTATTATGGAGACTTTTGCTAATGAAGGTGTTCATTTTGAAAAGCAATTCATTGATAGGAGTTTTGCAAAAGATAATTCGCCAAACCGCAAACCAGAAACGGGAATGCTTGGCGCATACTTTTCGGAAGCCTATGACCTGACTAATTCTTATGTGATTGGCGACAGAATGACCGATATGGAACTGGCAAAGAATCTTAATGCCAAAGGGATATTCATCAATAACCATACAAATCTGGGCGCAGGGGAAATCTCGGTATCAGATGGTGAAATATCGAGTTATATCGTTCTTGAAACTGAAAGCTGGAAGGATATTTATGAATTTTTAAAATTGAAAGTAAGAGCGGCTGAGATTTCAAGAAAAACCAAAGAGACTGATATTTTTATTAGGTTGAATCTTGATGGAACCGGTAAGAGCAAGATCGATACCGGACTAGGATTTTTTGATCATATGCTCGATCAAATTGCCAGACATGGAAATATGGACCTGGAGATTGCCGTAAAAGGAGACCTTGAAGTAGATGAGCACCATACTATGGAGGATACTGCTATTGCACTTGGAGAAGCCTTTGCTCTGGCACTTCATGATAAAAAGGGTATGGAACGCTATGGATTTACCTTGCCAATGGATGATTGTTTGGCCCAGGTGGCCATCGATTTTGGCGGTAGAAACTGGTTGGTATGGGATGCTGAATTTAAAAGAGAGAAAATTGGTGATATGCCTACCGAAATGTTCTATCACTTTTTTAAATCCTTTACGGATGGGGCCAAAGCCAATTTGAATATCAAGGCTGAGGGGCAGAACGAGCATCATAAGATTGAAGCCATTTTTAAGGCTTTCGCCAAGGCCATAAAGGTAGCCCTAAAGAGAGATCCGGAAAAAATGATATTACCAAGTACCAAAGGATTGTTGTAAAATGAAAATTGTTATTATTGATTACGGAGCGGGAAATGTCAAGTCTGTTCAGTTTGCGCTGGAAAGATTAGGATATAGTGCAATTTGCACCAACGATACAAAGGAGATTCAAAATGCTGACAAGGTGATTTTTCCGGGTGTGGGAGAGGCACAAAGTGCCATGCAGGAAATTAGAAAATTCGGTTTAGAAAAAGTAATCCCTGTTTTAAAACAACCCGTATTGGGAATCTGTTTAGGAATGCAGCTTATGTGTGAGCACTCAGAAGAAAATGATACGGACTGTCTGGGGGTATTCCCTATAGAAGTTAAAAAGTTCAGGGTTGAATTAAAGGTGCCTCATATAGGCTGGAACCAGATTATTGATATAAAGGGGCACCTCTTTGACAAGGTGATGGAAGCAGCCTATGTATATTATGTGCATAGTTATTATATTCCGATGAATGAATTTTCTATTGCAAACACTGACTATGGTGTCAAATATTCAGGCGCCATTCAGAAAGATAATTTTTACGCATGTCAGTTTCATCCCGAAAAGAGCGGAGACATTGGGGAGCAAATTTTAAAGAATTTTATAAACGCGGTTTAGCATGAGAATAATTCCAGCAATTGATATTATTGAAGGAAAATGTGTACGACTCTCAAAAGGTGACTACGCTACGAAAAAGATTTATAATGAGAATCCTTTGGAGGTGGCAAAGGCCTTTGAAGGTGCGGGTATACGCTATTTGCATTTGGTTGACCTGGATGGAGCCAAAAGCCAGCACATTGTTAATTATAAGGTTCTTGAACAAATTGCATCCAAAACCAACTTAGAAATAGATTTTGGAGGTGGCCTCAAGTCAGATCAGGATCTGCGAATCGCTTTTAACAGTGGCGCCAAACAAATCACAGGAGGCAGTATTGCCGTTAAAGATCCTGAAGTTTTTAAAAGCTGGTTGAAAACATATGGTGCTGAAAAGATCATTCTGGGCGCAGATGTACAGGATGAGAAAATTGCTATTTCTGGCTGGCTCGAATCATCTGAGGAAGAAGTCATTCCTTTTATTAATTCCTATAAAAATGAAGGGATCAATTATGTAATCTGTACTGATATTTCAAAAGATGGTATGCTGGAGGGTCCATCGTTTGAGCTTTACGATCGGATATTACAGCAAGTACCCGGTATCAGTTTGATCGCTTCAGGTGGTATTTCTCATTTCGATGAATTAGGCAAGCTGGCGGCAATGGGTTGCGAAGGCACCATTATTGGCAAGGCAATTTATGAGCAGAGGATCAGTATGGCCCAATTGGAAAAATTTATTTTGACATCAACCTGAATACATTTAATAAGAACTGAATGGTAAGTAAACGAATCATACCTTGTTTGGATATAAAGGATGGGCGAACTGTGAAAGGAGTCAATTTTGTAGGGCTTCAGGATGCGGGCGACCCGGTAGAACTGGCAGCAAGATATTCAAGAGAAGGTGCAGACGAATTGGTCTTCCTCGACATTACGGCCACCAAGGAAAAACGTAAAACTCTTGTGAAATTGGTTGAAAAGGTGGCGAGAAAAGTAAATATACCTTTTACTGTAGGAGGAGGTATTTCAAGTGTGGAAGATGTAAATATGTTGTTACGAGCTGGAGCGGATAAGGTTTCCATCAATTCTTCCGCTGTTAAAAACCCTGAATTGATAAGGGAACTCGCCAATAAATTCGGGAGTCAGTGTATTGTATTGGCTGTAGACGCTAAATTGATCGATCAACAATGGAAGGTTTTTCTTGTTGGTGGTCGCATTGAAACTGATCTCGATCTCTTCGACTGGATCAAAGAGGCTGTAGCATTGGGAGCGGGAGAGATTCTGTTTACTTCTATGGATCATGATGGCACGAAAAATGGTTTTGCCAATGAAACATTGAAAAAAATATCAGAAATGGTTAAAGTACCCATTATAGCAAGTGGAGGGGCAGGTACTATTGAGCATTTTTGCGATACTTTTGTTCTCGGAAAGGCGGATGCGGCGCTGGCAGCAAGTGTGTTTCACTATAAGGAAATCGAAATAAGTGATCTAAAGATCGAACTTAATAATAAAGGGATAAATGTAAGATTATGATTATAAAATTTGACAAAACCACAGGACTGGTTCCAGCCATCATACAAGACGAGCAAACTAAAAATGTTTTAATGCTTGGTTATATGAATCAGGAATCTTACGAGAAAACTCTGGAAACAAAGAAGGTAACCTTTTACAGCAGATCTAAGCAGCGTCTTTGGACAAAGGGAGAGGAAAGTGGAAATTTTCTATCGCTTGTTGATATAAAAAATGACTGTGATGATGACAGTCTTCTAATCAGTGTAAAACCTCAAGGGCCAACATGTCACAAAGGAACGGATACTTGCTGGGCAGAAGCAAATGAATCACAATTTGGTTTTCTAAGCACACTCGAAGGAGTGATCAAAAACAGAAAAGATAACCCTTCAGAAGCATCTTATGTTGCCTCTTTGTTTAAAAAAGGGATCAATAAGATCGCACAGAAAGTGGGAGAGGAGGCTGTAGAGGTAGTCATTGAAGCCAAGGATAATGATGAAAAATTATTTTTGGATGAATCTGCAGATCTTTTGTTTCATTATCTAATTTTACTACAGGCTAAAGGTTACAGCCTGAAAGATGTTGAAAAAGTGTTACAAGACAGACACAAATAAAAAGTATGAAACACAGCCCTGAAAATTCTGTATCATATTCCTATTCATTGAAGGTTAAGGAAGCCCATATTGACACACTGTTGCACGTAAATAATGTTGTGTATTTGAAATGGGTGAATGACATCTCTGAAAAGCACTGGAACATACTTTCTGAAAATGGCTTAAAGGATAAATACTTTTGGGTAGTTCTGAGGCATGAATTGGATTATCTGAATCAGGCCGTATTGGATGATGAACTTACCATACTTACTTGGGTTGGAGAATCAAAGGGAGTAAAATCAGTGCGACATGTATCAATTTATAAAGGCGATACCCTTCTTTTAAAAGCGGCTTCGACCTGGTGTTTGATAGATGCCAAAACACTTCGACCTACAAGAATCAAAGATGATATTCTCAATATCATAAATCATGATAAGGGTAACTAATAAATTTTACTGTTTTTTGGCTTTGATTAGTTCATGTAAAACTTCTTCCACTCCGGCTTCATTGTTACTCTTTGTTTGAAATCTGGCCGCCTTTTTAACATTGTCATGGGCATTTGCCATGGCATAGCTAAAAAAAGCCTGATCGATCATTTCCAGGTCATTGTTGAAATCACCAAATACCATCGTTTCCTCCTTGGTGATTCCATATTTGCGCTGCAATACCTTAACTGCCTCTCCTTTATTTGCTCTGGGATCAGCTATATCCACCCAGTTGCTCCCTGATACTTTGATCTGTAATATATCCTCAAGATGTTTTACGACAGGATAAATATACATTTCGGAGCTTTCAAAATGATAAATAGCGACCTTAAAGAAATCATCATCAGGTAAGTTCATCAAATCTTCAACCACATGAAATTTTGTATAATATTCCTTTAAAACGGTTTTAAATTTAGTTTCATCCTGTTCGATATAGGCCGTTTTCTTGCCGCATAGCACGGTATATAGACCTTTGGTCTTACGCAAAATTGGTATTAAAAATTTTATATGATCCGGAGACAGGAGTATTGACCCGAGTTCTGTGTCACCCTGCTTTATATATCCTCCGTTTTCTGCCACGATGGTGATCTCGTCCGAAATAGCACTTAATTTTTCCTGAATACTGCTATATTGCCTTCCGCTGGCGGCAACAAAATGGATCTTATGGGATTTAAGATCTGCATATAAGTCAAAAAATTGCTCGCTAACTTCACTTTTAGAGTTTAACAAGGTGCCATCCATATCTGTTACCACCATTTTAACCTTAGAAAGATCCATAATTCATATTCAAAAATTAGTTGATAAAAATAGTGCTATCCATTCATTTTCAACATGCAATAATGATTTTTTATCAAGAAACTTTTCAAGGATTATTAAGTTATTTCAAAAGAATTAATATTCACCCAAATGGCCTGACAATCAAAATAAAGGATTACTTTTGCACTTTCAAAAAAACACATATGCAATCAATCAGAAATGTAGCTATTATCGCCCATGTTGACCACGGTAAGACCACCTTAGTTGATAAGATCATCGATCAAGCCAAAATACTTGATAATAGAAAGGTTCGTACCGAGCTTCTTTTGGATAGTAATGACCTTGAGAGGGAAAGGGGAATTACAATTTTATCGAAAAACGTTTCAGTAATGTATAAAGGTGTCAAAATCAATGTGATTGACACTCCTGGTCACGCCGATTTTGGAGGTGAGGTGGAAAGGGTATTAAAAATGGCCGATGGTGTTCTGCTTCTTGTCGATGCTTTTGAAGGCCCTATGCCTCAAACAAGATTTGTTTTGAGCAAGGCTCTAGAGTTGGGCCTGATGCCAATCGTTGTAGTTAACAAGGTTGATAAGCCAAACTGTACACCTGATTTGGTTCATGAAAAAGTATTTGATTTGATGTTTGCTCTTGATGCTAGAGAAGATCAGTTAGAATTTAACACGATCTACGGGTCAGCCAAGAATGGTTGGATGAACACAAGTTGGGAGGAAGAAACCGATAATATTATTCCTCTGTTAGATGCCATAATAGAAAATATTCCAGAGGCTCCTTACCGGGAGGGATCTCCTCAAATGCAGATAACTTCTCTTGATTATTCTGCCTTTACAGGTCGAATCGCCATTGGAAGGATTTTTAGAGGAGACCTGGAAGAAAGTAAAGATTATATGCTTTGCAAAGCTGATGGTTCTACAAAAAAAGTGAGAATCAAAGAGTTGCATACTTTTGAAGGCTTGGGAAGAGCTAAAACTGATAAGGTGAGAAGTGGCGATATTTGCGCCATTACTGGGCTCGAAGGATTTGATATTGGTGATACCATTGCTGATTTGGAAAACCCTGAAGCCCTGCCAAGGATTGAAGTAGACAAGCCGACGATGAGCATGTTGTTTACGATTAACAATTCACCATTCTTTGGTAAAGAAGGTAAGTTTGTAACATCACGTCACTTAAGAGACAGATTGTTCAAGGAAACTGAAAAGAACCTTGCACTTAAAGTTGAAGAAACGGATACTGAAGATAAGTTTATAGTTTTTGGAAGAGGAATTTTGCATTTATCAGTGCTTATTGAGACCATGCGAAGAGAAGGGTACGAACTTCAAGTTGGTAGACCGAAAGTAATATTGAAAGACATTGATGGTGTCAAAAGCGAACCATTTGAAACGCTTGTGATTGATGTTCCTGAAGAGTTGTCGAGCAAGGCCGTTAATTTGGTAACTATCAGAAAGGGAGATCTTCACGTAATGGAACCCAAAGGAGATTTACAACATCTTGAATTTGATATTCCTTCCCGAGGCTTGATCGGGTTAAGAAATAAAATTCTTACTGCAACTCAAGGTGAGGCCATCATCAACCACAGGTTAAGAGGTTATGATGCTTTTAAAGGAGAGTTCAGTGAAGTGAACAATGGTGCGATCGTATCTTCTGAGCCTGGGAAAGCCACGGCTTATGCTATTGACAGATTGCAAGACAGAGGTAGGTTCTTTATTGATCCAAACGATGAGATTTATAAAGGGCAGGTAGTTGGCGAAAACACCAGACAGGAAGATATGGGGGTGAATCTTATCAAAGGAAAAAAATTGACTAACGTAAGGAAATCAGGAACTGATGAAAGTGCCAAGATATTCCCAAAAGTTGATTTTTCTTTGGAGGAATGTATGGAGTATTTAAGAGATGATGAGTATCTTGAAGTAACTCCGTTGAGCCTTAGAATGAGAAAAATAGAATTCAAATAGCCTTTTAAAAGGATGATTTGATTTATAAAAAACCATTAATTAATTGTTAAAAATTAAAAAGGTTTCTACCTGAAAATTTTTAAAATTGTAAATTGCCCTGAAAAAATGATGAAAATGAAAATGAAATATTTATTCCTGTTGTTTCTTGGGATGGCTATAGTGGCCTGTAATGACGATGACGGCCCAAAGGTAGACCCGCATGATCCTGTTGCACAGGCAGTCATTGACGATGCTACTTTAATAGAGTTCTTACAGTCACATTATTTTACGGAAGACAAGGAGATAGCTCCGATCACGAACGGAGAAATGCCTTTGTATGATATTGTAACTACAGATGATGTGGTACATAATGAAATCAATTATAAGATATATTATTATGTAGATAAGGAAGGTATAGGCATCAAACCTTCGCGAAATGATTCTGTTCAAATACTTTACAGAGGTTTTATGTTAGACAGTGTTAAGTTTGATGAGAACACGAATTATACAACCACTAAATCATGGTTTAATTTAACTCAAACTATTCCGGGTTTCAGATATGGAGCCACATATTATAAAGAGGGTGAAAAAGTGATCTTTCCTGATGAGTCTTTTAGTTATGAAAATACCGGAAATGGCTTTTTCTTTATGCCATCAGGCCTTGCATATGGCAATACAGGTTCTGTATCTATACCTCCAAATAGACCGATATATTATTTTCTTGATATGGGTAAAGTCGTAATAGCTGATTCGGATGGTGATTTTGTCTCTAATAACGATGAGGATATTGACGGTGATGGAGATGCAACCAATGATGATACTGATGAAGATTCAATTCCTAATTACGTTGATATTGATGATGACAGTGACGGTATAGTCACTTGGGAGGAAGATACCAATGATGACGGTGATCCAACCAATGATGATACTGATGGTGACGGAATACCAAATTATTTGGATGCTGATAGTTGATCCTTAACAATATAAGTATAAAAAGGTTGTGAATTTTCACAACCTTTTTTTTGTTCCTTATGCGCTAAGTATTTCTGAGATTTCCATAATGACACGATCGACCTCTTCTCTTGTGTTGTATTTGCTGAAAGAGAACCTTACAGAAGTTTGTTTGGATGCTTTCTCATTCAGAATTGCCGATAACACATGCGACCCTTTGCTGCTTCCGCTTTGGCAGGCACTGCCACCTGAAGCTGCGATTCCTTTCAGATCAAGGTTGAACAATAGCATGGGTTTTTCCACAGGAAACCGAACACTTAGAATATGAAATGCAGAGCGATTCAGATCGGCTGAAAGACCATTGAAGGAAATGCTAGGAATTATATCAGTAATTTGTTCGATAAAGTATTTTTTTATCCCCAAGATGTACCCCTTATCTTCAGTAAAATGATCAAGAGCTAATGACAAGGCCTTGTCAAGGCCAACAATACTATGCGTGTTTTCTGTGCCTGCTCTTGATCCCATTTCCTGTTCTCCTCCATAAAGCATGGGTTCAATTTTATAACCTTTCTTGATAATGGCAAAACCAACACCTTTGGGACCGTGAAATTTATGAGCACTGGCGGTAATAAAATCTATTGGCGTAGCCTTGAGGTCGAGTGAAACATGGCCAATTCCTTGAACAGTATCTGAATGAAATAAGGCGCCCGTTTCCTTGCAAATGCTGCATACCTTGTCCAAATCCAGGATGTTTCCCAATTCATTATTCACCTGCATCAGGCTGACCAGAGTTTTCTTGTCTGAGTTTTGCAACTTGTTTTTAAGTTCCGTATAATTTATTTCTCCATCACGATCTACTGATAAATAGGTTGCTTCGATACCGAAATCTCGTTGAAGGGCTTCAATCGTATGCAATACAGCATGATGTTCGATAGGAGAGCTGATGATGTGTTCGACTCCAAGATTTTTAACGGCATTTATCAAAATAAGGTTATCTGCTTCACTACCCCCAGCCGTAAAAATAACCTCAGAAGGAGAACAATTGAAAAAAAATGCGACATTCTTTCGAGCAGTTTCAACCACGACTTTGGCCTTTCTTCCAAATTCATGAGACGAAGACGGATTCCCAAAATTATTGAGCATATGCGCTGTCATTACCTTGACAACCTCTTTGTCAAGAGGGGTTGTTGCAGCATTGTCGAAATAGATTTTTTGCATCTTACAAAAGTAGGTATTTTTCTTAGTTCTAATGTTTTATAATGGCGATAAAACCGTTACTTTTGTGGATTCTAATGATCGCGTATTTTATTAAATCACTGTTATTAAAAATATGAAGAAGGTAGTTTTATTTTTTATTTTACTTATATCATTTTCCTGTAATGATGGAAATCTGGATATTTCCAGCTTTGAGTTTGAAGAGGAAGTAAGTATTTGTGGAACAAATACATATACTCTTTACCGATTGAGTACCAATGAGCAACGCGAGGCACTGATTGTTACCTTAACCGACCAACAAATTCGAAAGGATCTGGATCTTGTACCTCCGGTGAATGTTAGTCTGAGTGGAGATTATACAGTAACCTATCGACTCTTTGACGAGCAACTAACAGATAATTATTTCTGTGCTACTGTGCCGCCGGTAATTCCAAAAGTCGTTAAAAACTGGCGAGGTGTTTCAGGAACGATTGTAGTTGAAAATGAACCAGTTTACGATGCAGAAGAAATTAATATTGTGGGTTGGAAGCATTATATCGTGCTCATTGATGTGGTGCTAATAGTTGATGATCAGGAACTTAAACTTGACGAGACCTTTTTATTCGGTACAGCTGAAACCGGTCCGGCCTAAACACTACACTAATTGTTTATTTTGAAAAATAATCACTTCTGTTGCACCCTGACCATATTCAGTATACGAGGCATCATGAAATGCAACAGGGTATTTGGCCAGGAGGCTTCTTAATTCTGTTTTTAAGACACCCTCTCCATGGCCGTGTATAAAGATGATTTTTTGTTGTTTTTTTCTAATTGCAGTTTCCAATTCGTTTTGTGCAGCCTTTAACTGAAAAGATAATTTATCATAACTGCTCATGCCTTTTTCCGAATCAATGAGTTCATGAATGTGTAAGTCAACCTCCTTGAAACTATTTCCCTTTTTTGATCTAAAGCGTTCCTTCTTGCCACTTACCGATTCCCCCTTATGATCCTTGATATCATGTTTGATCATGGGATTCCATTCTTTTCGAAGAACGAGTTCAATAGCATTGAACGTATATAAAAACCCATCAAGGCATTCGATCTTTATTGTGTCCTGATCGATATGAACAATATTCCCAGTCATTGTATCGCTGATTACACTAACCTGATCTCCAATTTTAAAATGGTTTTTGGTTTTCATAGGTGCAAATATATATGGAATTGTTGTAATTTTAGTTCGCTGTTCAAATTGTTAAAAAAAGTGGGTTTTATTTCATTTCTAGAAGATCATATGCTTTCCTGTCAATGGAAGGAGATGGGAATGGAATGCTTGGGCTGTGGTTTTCAAAGATCCATTATACTTGTATTAAAAGGTGATTTTGTGAATGCATTTTTATCCTATCCGGCTATTTATACCTTGTTCTTAATGATTATTTTTTTAGGGCTTCACCTGAAATTTAATTTTTCAAAAGGACATAGTGTGTTAAAATGGCTATTCATTTTGAATGTCATTATTATTGTTGTAAACTATATACTTAAACTAAGCTACTATGTATAAAGAAAAATTACCCTATTCTCAAAGCGCTCTTATTTTGGGCATCATCTCGATAATTACTGCCTGTTGCTGTTGGGGTGTGATTGGAATTATTCTTGGCATAATCGGATTGATCAATGCAAACAAAGCCATCAGAATTCACGAGGAAGATCCCGAAATATTTGACGGGATCAATAATGCTCGAACCGGAAGGACTACCGCAATTATTGGAATTTTTATCGGGATTATTTCGATGATCTGGTATATTTATATTTTTTCTACCGGTGATTATCAGGTTTTATTTGAGGAATTTAATAACATGACAGATGAGTATTGATTTAATGACAGAACAATAGCGTAACATCTGCTTTTAAAGTTGTTAAAAATCTGATATTCAGGAAATAAAATGAAATTAAAATCAACACTTTCGTTAGGGTAAAAAAACATTGAAGCCAGTTTTTTGAAGCCAAATAATTATCTATTTTTACGCTATGATAATAAATGATTCGAACAGACATAAAGGTTTAAGAAACCAGTTAGTACAAACAATTCGAAAAAAGGGAATCAAAGATAAAAAGGTGCTTGATGCAATGTCAAAAGTGCCCCGACATTTATTCATGGATTCGGGATTTGTAGATTTCGCTTATCAGGACAAACCTTTTCCTATAGGTGCAGATCAAACCATTTCCCAACCTTATACCGTAGCTTTTCAAACAGAATTATTAAAGGTAGAAACAGGACATAAAATTCTTGAAATCGGAACAGGATCTGGATATCAATCAGCGATTTTGATCGAATTGAAGGCAGAAGTGTACAGCATAGAAAGACAGAAGGAATTATATACCAAAGCAAAAAAATTCCTACCAAAAGTTGGATATGTTCCTAAGAAACTGGTATTTGGAGATGGTTATATAGGACTTCCAGAACATGCTCCCTTCGATGGAATTATCGTTACTGCTGGAGCGCCTTATGTTCCCAAGGCTTTATTGGGTCAATTAAAAATAGGAGGGAAGTTGGTTATTCCTGTGGGTGATGACCTACAAGTAATGACGGTTTTCACAAGAACCGGAGAAAAGAAATTCGAGAAATTGGAATACGGTGATTTTAGGTTTGTGCCTATGTTAAAGGAAAAGAATTGATTGGTAAACAGAGTTGTACATGCATATAATTAAAATTGATAAACCACTTATTGAGGTGTCATGGCTAAATGATCACCTCACAGCCGATAATTTGGTCATATTGAATGCAACTTTACCCAAAGCAATTGCAGGAGATAAGACGATAAAGGAACAAATCCATAGAATTCCTGGAGCTCGTTTCTTCGATATTAAGAACATTTTTAGCAATATTTCAGCTCCATATCCAAATACCTGGCCGGGTAAGGAGGGCTTTAATCAAGCTGCAAAGGATTTGGGCATACAAAACAATAGTGCGATTGTTGTGTATGATGAACATGGCATCTATTCAAGTGCCAGGGCATATTGGATGTTCAAGGCAATGGGGCATGATCAAGTAGCTGTGTTAGATGGTGGACTTATTGCTTGGAAGGATGCAGGCTACTCCTTAGAAGAAAAAACAGAAAACACTTTTAAAAAAGGAAATTTTGAAGGCATGTATAAAAAGGGACACTTTAAAGATTCTCAAGATGTTTTAGCACTACTTGGAAGCGAATCCGACCTAGTTGTTGATGCCAGGGCAGCAGATCGCTTTGAAGGCCTGGTTGAGGAACCTAGAAAAGGCCTAAGGAGTGGTCATATTCCAGGTTCTATAAATGTGCCTTATACTGATTTATTGAAAAATGGAAAGTTACTTGAGTTAGCTAAAATACAAAATGTGATGAAGGATAAACTTTCAGAAGATAAAAATATTACTTTTTCCTGTGGGTCCGGAATCACTGCTTGTGTTCTAGCCTTGGGAGCCGAGCTTGCAGGGTATAAGGATATATCCGTTTACGATGGTTCATGGACCGAATGGGGAAGTATGCATGAACTCCCGATTGAAAAAGGTGAACAAGTTTAAATGGCTTTGAGGCTCAAATCCATATTGCTAACAGAGTGGGTAAGAGCGCCCGATGAAATATAATCTACTCCGCATTCAGCATATTTTCTTACAGTTTTTAAGGTAATACCACCTGATGATTCAGTTTCGCATTGACCTGCGATCAATTTTACGGCTTGTTGAGTTTCCTGATAATTGAAATTATCGATCAGTATTCTGTGAATACCCTGATGGTCAAGAATGAGTTTAATTTCATCCAGACTTCTGGCTTCAACGATAATCTTAAGATCTAAATGATTTTCTTCTAAATATTTCTTGGTCTTTTTGATGGCTTGATCCACACCTCCGGCGAAATCTATATGATTGTCTTTTAACATGATCATATCGTATAAGGCAAATCTATGGTTTACCCCGCCACCTATTTTCACTGCCCATTTTTCAATGGCCCTGATCCCAGGTGTTGTTTTTCTGGTATCGAGTATCCTTGTTTTTGTTCCCTTCAGTACATCGACAAATTTTTTAGTCTTTGTGGCAATGGCACTCATTCGCTGCATTGCATTTAAAACTAGTCTTTCGGCTTTTAAAATTGACTGCGAGTTTCCCGTAACAAAGAAAACAATATCACCAACGTGCACGGCATCACCATCTATTAGAAAAGTCTCTACTTGGAGATCCTGATCTACTTGCTTAAAGATCATTTTTGCAAATTCAACTCCGGCAATGATCCCTTCTTCTTTGACCAATAATTTGGCCTTGCCTTTAGCATCTTTGGGAATGCAGGCAAGCGAGCTGTGATCACCTTCTCCAATGTCTTCACGAATACCATTCTTGATGATACCTTCAAGTTCCTTGTCCATTTGAATTTTACTGATCATTGCAATAGATTTAGCATTGCAAAAATAAGTCTTTATATTTACGAAAACAATCAATCAATGAAAATCAAGTTACTGGCCATTGGTAAAACGGATGACAAAAATCTTCAGCTTCTGATTGATAAATACGAGAATCGATTAAAGCATTATATAAAATTTGAATTGGAGATCATTCCAGACATTAAAAACGTAAAAAACTTATCAGAAACAGCGCAAAAAGAAAAGGAAGGAGCGCTTATCTTGACTAAGCTAAGCGTTACAGATCAGCTGATGCTTCTGGATGATAAAGGAGAAAGTTATAGCTCTGTAGGTTTTTCGAAATTTATGCAGAAAAAGATGAATGCCGGTGTCAAACAATTGGTCATGGTGATTGGTGGGCCCTATGGATTTTCAGAGGCAGTTTATAAAAAGGCACAAGGAAAAATATCCTTGTCTAAAATGACTTTTTCACATCAAATGATCAGGTTATTTGTAGTTGAACAGGTTTATAGAGCCTT
>RCNB010001551.1_pt1 | contig 25931 bp, 31 predicted proteins | sample 2041321 | NCBI WGS metagenome assembly RCNB01 (sample SAMN09708232, study PRJNA481090) | Marine sediment metagenome, whole genome shotgun sequencing project. | reverse complement strand
GGAATGCTGGAGGTTTGATGCTTACTATTAATTTTGATAAAAATTCACCGAATTTTTCAGTAGATAACGATATGATAAGTTGGTCTCCTACTTTTGAGGAATTGGATTTTGTTATTGAAACATTTGGAATTATATCAAAAAGGAAAAATCGAGAGGATCAGCATCCAGAAGAAATAAGAGATGATGCATCTCATTTTCCTTCTGATTCCAAAGCGGAAGACTCCTTCTCTGAATCTTCTGAAAAAAAAATTGCGGCATTTGAACCATTGAAAGGAGAATTTGATGTTATGGAGAACAAACCAGATTCCCTTTCAGAAAATAAAGAAGATGAAAAAAAAATATTTGTTCAGGTTGACGACAAAACAATTGATGAAGCAGTTAAAAGGAAATCTGTAGATGTTGATGAAACATTAAAAAAGAAATCTGTTGATGTCGAAGAGGCATTAATTTTAGATGAAGAGGATAAAGGCATCATCGATAGAATGCTGAAAAAAAGAGGAAAAGACAAGGATACGATTTAGTTTTGGTGAGTACGAAGTACGTTGTGACAGATTTTTTCTGAAATATTATATTTTCTACAATAAGAATGTATCTTTTTATCTATTTCTGACGTGTATGTTCCATCTGGTTTGAACCGGTCTTTGTATAACTTATCATATATTGAAAAAAGATGTGGATAATATTTCTGTATCACATCGTTAAACAACTGTTTTTGTTCTCCTTTCAACTCTAAATATTTATGTAAAATATATTGCGCATTCCACTTACTTGATGTTTTTACAATACCTTCCAGTTCAGATTCAACAATGTATGGTAATAGAGGCATCAATGCAATACCTGCTTTGACATCATTTTCCGTGAGCATTTTTACTGTTTGCAGCCGTTTTTTTGGTGTTTGTACACTCTTTTCAAAGATATTTGTGATGTGTTTATCAAGCGATGATATACTCAGTGTTACGGTACACTGCATTGATGATATGAGGTCAATATCTCTTAACACTAAGGTTGATTTTGTAAGAATGTGACAGGGAAAATCATATCTCTTAATGGTTTTGAGTATATTTTTCGTTATTTCATGTTTTTGTTCTACTTTTTGATAAGGATCATGAACAGAGCCAACAATAATTACTCCTTTTTTTACTGTTTGCAGCTCATTTTTAAGAATTTCAACAGCGTTTTTTTTGATATATATTGTTTTATCAAACGATGAATCACAATAAAGACATCCAAATTCACAGTTTTGATACGGATCAATGCAGTATTCTCCGTTGAATAGAGTGTCTTTTTTTGTAATTTTTTTAAGTAATGAGTCACAATGTATCTGTTTGTACTGCATTACATTTCCTCAGGTGCAGAGATTCCAAGGAGTGTTAAAGCGTTTTTTAGAACAATTCTTGTTCCGTCAACTAATGAAATCCTTGAATTTCGTAAATATGTATTTTTTTCAGGGAGAACTGGACAGTCTCTGTAGAATTGGTTAAACTTTGAAGCCGTTTCATAAAGATAATTTGCAATGATATGTGGCTTGCATCCATTACAAGCCTCTTCAATTGCAAGTGGGAATCTTGCCAGTTGTTTTATTAATATTATTTCTGAGTCATGGTTTAATAGATTTGAATCAAAATCTCTCTTTGTAACTTTTACTTTTGAAAGTATACTGCAGGTTCTTGCGTGTGCATATTGTATGAATGGTACTGCGTTTCCTTCAAAATTCAGTGCTTCTTCCCATTTGAAAACTATATCTTTTTCTGGTTGTACTTTTATAATGTTATATCGTAAAGCACCGATTCCTACCATTTCTGCAATTTTTTTCATCTTTTGTTCAGAGAGTTCACTGCCTCTACGTTTTTTTACTTCTACATATGCTCTTTTGATACATTCATCAATGAGGTCATCAAGATAGACGACAAGTCCTCGCCTGGTCGACATTTTTCCACCAGGAAGGGAGACAAAAGCATAGAAAACGACCCTTGGCAGAATCTTAGTGTCTAGAAGTTTTAAAGCAATTTCTACTTGTTTTGATTCAAGCTTATGATCTTCACCAAGAATGTTTATGAGCTGATCTGCTTGTTTTGCTTTCCATTGATGATAGGCAATATCTCTTGTTGCATAGAGTGTTGTTCCATCCTTTCGTATAAAAAAGAATTTTGTATTTCTCCCTTGAATTCCAAAGGGTTCTAAATCAAGATAATAGGCGTCATCTTCTTCATGACAATATGTTGTTTTTTTCAGCCCAGATATTACTTTTTCAACGGTTTTATCTTTTACAAAATTTGATTCAGGGATGTAGGTATCAAGCGATATGTTGATTCGATTCAAGCTTTCATTCATACCTTTAAGGACAGGTGCATATGCTTTGTGTATCATATCTATTGTTTTTTTCTCTCCATGTTCTAATTTTTTAACGATTTCACCAATTTCTGTTGCAACTTTCTCATTTTTTTCCATTAACTTGTTTGCTTCCTGATAAAACCCTACACTTTTATGATCAGATTTTTCATATTCTGCTTTTGGGATCTTTTCCGGATCTATATTGTTGACTCCCCAAGTTAGAATTGCGACTTGTTTTCCCATATCGTCAAGATAAAATTGCGATTCTACATCAAATCCTGCTGTCTTAAATATTCGGACAAGGGTGTCTCCTATGATGGGGTTTCTTGCCCTTCCTACGTGTAGCGGGCCGTTTGGGTTAGCTGATGTATGTTCTATGATGACTTTTTTATGTTTTTTTGGGAGATCTCCGTATTTTTCTTTCATTTCAAAAATCAAATCTAGTGTTGTAGAGATAAGGTACGTGTTCTCTACATAGAAATTTACATATCCGCCTTTTGTTTCTACTTTTGTAATCCATTTGTTTTTTTGTATTGTAGCTACTATGTCATTTGCTATATCTGTTGGTGGTTTTTTTATTATTGGTGCAAGTGAAAAGCAGGGGAATGCAAAATCTCCCATATTTTCTGGAGGTATCTCTAATTTAATGTCACATTTGTGTTTAGATAAAACTTTTTTTAGTTCAGATGTAATTTTTTGTTTGTATTCATCTAATGGATATTTCATGTATTGTGGGAATTGCTATCATATTAAAAGGGTTTTTGTCGTCAATTTTCGCAGTCCTTTAACAATTTTTTTATAATACTGCTAATCTATTAAGATAAGGTTGGATGTTTAAAACATGATTGAATTGTAGACATTGAAGGTTTTCATTAGTTGATTGACATGTTTATCTCATAACGATAAACTTTTTGAATACCTAAAAAAGTATTTCCCACAAATGTCTTTATTGTTTATCCGATATATCCCAATTCATCATGTTTATCTTTTGATACGTTTTCCATTTCACTAAGCTGTTTAGCGATGTATTCAATTTCTTTTGCTTTCTCTTCAAGTCTTGAAAGGTTTACCTCAACCTTTGTTATCTTTGTTAAAATCTTTAGTACTGCTTTTGCACTTTTCGGATCCACAAGATATCCTGGTGTTTCTCCCATGAAACAGGCTCCTTCAAGTCCTCTGAGTTTACCAAGACCAAGCAGAAGACCACTTGCTCCAATAATTCCGCCACCTGGTTCATTTTTCTTAAAAACCGCTCCAAATTTCTTAATGGTTTTAACCAAATGTTTGTCAGTTGTTGCAAAAAGTACTTTTGGATTTTTTATCTCATGCCCAAGACCATATCCACCCAATGTATACATTTGTTTAACTCCGATGTCTTGTACTACATTAAGAATTGATTCAACAAGTTCATATTGCCCCTGAGAGGATAATCCTTGATAATCCCCTGTGAGAAGTACTAGATCATTTTGATTTTTTTTCTTTGCTTTGAAATAATAAAACTCGTTATTTACAAGTTTAATTGTCCCGTCTGAATTTATAAAAACCTGCGGCGGGAAATCCTTGCTATATATCTCTGCAAATTTTTTTGCATTTGTCATCTCTATCAAATGTTCTACAGCAAGTTTTCCTACATTTCCAATACCTGGAAGTCCCTCTATGAAAATCGGATTGTTTAGCTTTGGTTTTTTATTAATATATTTTACAGTTACTACTTCCATTTTTCATCCTTTCTTCTCTAGTTGTTTTAGTTTTCTTCTATATTTACCATAATGATCTTGTGGAGAATATCGTGCAGGCTTTTTTACAACCGTGTTCTCCTCACAGTTACTACATATTTTATCAAGCGTATAGTCTTGACATTTTTTACAGTACAATATTTGAGACATTATTCTTCAATTTCTCGCTTGAATTCACATTCGCCATTCCAGTTACTAATGTATTCTGTTGTTTTATCCACTGCCTTTTTCATCTGCTCTTCGGCAATCTTATAATCAGGTGCTTTGACAGTAATAAGATAACGAGGTGCTCCGATATATTTAATTTGAATGTCAACATCTTCATACTCGCTTTCTTCAGCTAGTGATAAAGCCTCTCGGATATATTTAATTCCGTCAGGAAGCCAAGAGGTAATTTTTATCTGACCTTTAATATTAACAAATGGAATTGAAATGTTATCTTTTGATACTTTCTCAAAATCTTTTAACCAATCACCCGAAAAACCATCGTTTTTTAATGCATCAGGTTCATAGGCACATTCTTCGAATGCTTCATATAACGATCCATATTTTTTAATGATATCTTCACCAAATTCTTTATAGCAGACATCGACAGATTTCTCAAGGTTTTCTGCAACCATTTCAAACAGTTTAGTTGCCTTTTGATTGTTTTTCCATTCTTGTATCTTGTCTCTCCGCTGGTGTTCATTTACTCGTTTTAGCGAAAGATCAATATGGTTCTTTGCAGCTTCAACACGCAGTACTTTGCAGACAACTTTTTGTTTTTCACGTACATAGTTACGGATACGTTTTACCCAACCAGTTGCTATCTCAGAAATGTGGATAAATCCCTCTTTATTGGGATACTCTTCAAGTGAAATAAAAGCACCAAAACCCTGAACCTTAATAACTGTTCCAACAACAAGTTCTCCTTCTTCAGGGTAATTCTTTTTTAACATACAAGTATACCTTATTTAACTATTTCTAAAACCTTGCCTTTAATCTTTGCTTTTCCACCACTGGAAATAGCAAGTTTACTACCGCAGATGTGGCAATGAACTGTTGTGCTAGCTTTATCAAATACAGCCTGTTCATTCTCACAATCATTGCATCGTACTTTTAAAAATTTACTTTTAGGTGTTTGCATATCTTTATTCTCCTATTTCAAACTTTTTTGATCGGATACTTGGAGGTTGATGCATTTTGTGGCATTTACTACAGTTATATCTTACTCCAATTCGTCTGCTTGTCTTTTCTCTACCCTCTGGTTTTGGTCTTGGAAATCCACCGTATCCTCTCATGACCCTTCTGAATCGTCTCTGACCTTGTTTGAGTTCACTTGCTTTTTTCTTTTTTACTTTCTCCACTTCATGAACGGTATGTGTTTTGCAATAGGGACAGTATCTCTTCAATTTCCTTGGTTTCTGCATGTTTACCACTACTAGATTGTATCCGTAATAAGGAGCTTATATAAAAATGTAAGGTGTGGGGCTATCTTATCTGGTTTACCACGCCTCTTTTAAGCAATGGTCCACTCATTTCATCTGGTATAGTGAGAACATCATCTTTTCGTAGAGCATATGTCTTCATATCTGTTCCAACAAATTCTGGTGTATCCTGTACAACTCGTACAATTGTATTTGTATTAGGTTCACTTTCTGTTGTCTCAGGTTTTGATTTTTCCTCTTTCGTTTCTTCAACATTCTGTTTGAAGGTTTCCCCCCGTGAAACAATAATTTGTTCCACAAGAGAATCAAATAATTTCTTTTCTCTCTTAAGTAAATTTGTTAAATCAGGTTTTCCACCTCGTACTTTTGAAAGTGCTGCCTGAACTATCTTTTTCTCCCTTTGTTCATAGATATTAAAACCGATTTTTTTTGTATTTTGAATTTCATCATCAAAAAGTTTTTTCTTTTGAGTATTTTCTTCATTTGCTGCGATTCTTTGAAGATTTGTTTGATATTCTGAAAATTTCTCATAAAAATTTTGATCTATTTTTGTAAGTAACGGTAATGTTTTTTCTTGTTGTTGAATTTTCCTAAGTTTTTTATAGTTTATATCATCTTGATCCATAATTTTCCTATGTGTTACATAACAAAATATGTTATTATACTTTTTTCAGTTATACTACAAGAGCATCTTGTCACTCTAAACCTGTAGCAGTAATCTTAAAACATGCTTTTTTATCTTCAGGTTGCGATCTATGTTTTATAATGGTGGCCTGCCGTTCTCCAACACCTTTTTTCTCAAGCTTGATGGCTGTTTTTATCATATGTTCGGTATCTCTATTGGTAAATGGTCTGATTTCACCGTTTTTATCTGTATATACCTGTTCAACTACGATAATAAATAGGTCTTTTTCTCTTGTTGCTATTTGCAGGTTCGCCATTTGTCTTGTGAAACCACGCATGGTTCCTTCTTTATCGTTTTCTAAATTAATGCGGTAAAATAGGTTTATTGTGTCAACAATAATGAGGTTGACTTCATCTATTTTTATAACATCTGTAATCATCTTTTCCTGCTGTTTGTACGAGTTTGGGCTAAAAAACAGGATGTTGTCAAGAATTTTTTTAAAATCATAATTTGTGCATATCTGGCGTAGTCTTTCTATAGATACACCTTCCGTATCAATATATGCTACTTTATTGCCTGCTTTTGTACATTCTCTTGACGCTTGGAGACAAACATTGGTTTTTCCTGTCCCCGTCTCTCCATATATTTTCGTGATGGTTCCACTTTCAATTCCTTCCCCGAGAAGATCATCAAGAGGTTTACAACCAATTTTTAAACTCTTCATCTCAAACATAGTGAGTGAAATTGTGAATAAAAGGTTTTGTAATACTAAAAAAATCGTTGGGATATGATCTATACTCTATCTAAGAATCTGATCAAATATATACTCTTCCCATTTTCTTTTACCTAGAACAATCTCAAGTTCAATAGGCGTTAGAATCGGTATTTTATATTGCAGGTAGTCATCAATTGCAATTCTTGGACATGCTGTAGAAACAAGACAATCAATATCGCCAAATCCTTGTAAAGAAGTTGGTGAAAATTGATCAAGTGCAATGATTATTGATTTTTTGTTCAAAGAATCAAGTAATTCCTTGAGTTCATTTGCGAGTTTTATTCGTTGTTGCCCTCTTTTTATACCGACAAGAATGCCAAATCTCTTTGCATTTGTTGAATTAGCAATTGCTCCATATCGTTGCCTAAGGATTGTGTCTTTTAAATCATCCAACTCTTGTTTTTTAACAGTGTTTGTATATGGATCAGCAGCGACTACTGGTTTTTTAGCACTCAACAAGAGACCAACTGGATGAAAGTTGCCACTTCCAATAAACAAAAAGCAATCTACTTTATCTGCAATAGTTGTACCTGCTGAAAAATTACATCCTAGAATCTGACCTTTTTCGGATATTCTTTTGTCTCCTTTAGAAATGATGGGTTCAAAATTGTTTTTCTGCAAGATATTCTCAACCATATCTAATGTATGAAGATGCTGTGCTGTTGTTACAATACCAATTTTTTTACCTTCTAAAGACGGAAGAGATTTTTCAACAACAGCTGATACATCTTTTGTCGAAAAAGCGTTAATAAAAATAGTGGGAATCCAAAAATTTTCAATATCTGGAATGGACGTATGTCCAATCTGAATTAAAAAGTCAACATCAAAATTTTTTAGCTCATAGTTAGCAAGATCACATGCGCCAAAACAAGGATCTGCAAGGGAAATAATCTTTGCTTGTGTTTCTTTTTCTAAGAACTCTACGATTTTCCAAACACTTCTCTTAAGTCCTTCGGGAATTTGTAATGCAATTGTTTTATATCCATTTTTTAAAACTTCTTTTGATGCTTTTTCTAAATCTATAGAATAACCAGATATTTCCATTACAAAGCCTCTTAACTTTATCTTTTTTCCATCCCAATGATGTACCATTCTTCAGGTGCATCTAATTCAGTATCAACAGTTAAGTGTACAATCGAGAGATCTGGGTTGAGACCTTTTAAATTATCTAAATCAACGGTTTCAAACTTCTTCTGGTTGTTGATATATGCCTGCTCCGTCAATGCATTGGATTCATAGTTTTCTTTTGTTCTTTTTAATATACGATTGATACTTGCCTCCTTGGTACAATTAGTCTGAAGAATAACAAATGTATTGTTCTGCGAAGCAGCAATTCCCGCAGCTCTTCTCCGTAACTCCTGGGTTACAAATGTTGCATCTAAAATAACTCCATTATCTTTTTGTAAAGATTCTTCTGCACGTTTGAACATCTCATTATAAACACGTTTGCGAATCTCATAGTTATTAGCTACTTTTTCATCAAATATGTCGACATCTTTGAGTACTTCTCGTCGAATCAAATCCGTCCTCAGTATAGGATATCCTTTTATCTTTGACACTTCCTGGGTAGTTTCAGTTTTAAATGTTCCTGGAAGACCACATGAGATAAGAAGCGTTTCTGGTTCCAGTTCAGTTTTTATGAATTTTTCAAAAGGTTCTTTCATTTTCTCACGTCCTTATTTTAGTGTGTTATATTATTATCTATCATTTTCACCTTCTAATGATATCTTTTTGAGATATATGAATAAGCTAATGCAAAGTACTGCTGAGCAGTATTTTTTGCTTGAATTCTTTTTTCTTCTGTTATATTAGAATCGTTTAACATAAAACTTGTGACCTTTCCCCTTACGTAAGCTCTGTATACCTTGTAGAAGTTGATAAGCTTGTAGGTGAGGTTATCATCTTTTTCACCTGCGTGGATTATATATGCTTTACAGAGCTGTTCAGAAAACTTCTCGCCACCATTAAACTCAAGGTCCATAAGGAGAAAAGCAATTTCAGATATAGTATCTGAATATCTAAACCTGTCGTTGAACTCAATGCAGTCAATGATGATGATAGGTTCAGTAAGACAGACGTGCTCCATATGGAGGTCGCCATGGCAATCCCTGATTTTACCGTTCTTAACGCGTTGTGTAAATAATTCCTGATGTTCTTTATAAAACTCATCAGTCCAATTTTTTAAACTATTGTATTGTTCTTTTGAAATAGAGTCACCTATAAATTCTGCTGTCTGTTGAAAGTTCTCATCAGTATTGAACTTGACCGAGTCGAGGTTACCGAATTTATCGATTTCTTTTGAACGTTCAGATATTTTATGAAAAGCGGCAATAGCCTCACCAATTCTTTCGATATCCTCAGAAGTAACAGTATCTTTCTTAAATCTTGTTTTCAGAAGGTCTTCGTCTGACAGCCGCCTCATCTTAACTGCATAGTCTACAACCTCTCCTTTCCCGTTTATGGCATGTTTTTCACCATCAAAAGTCACAGGGTAAACACTGAGGTAGACATCTTTGGAAAAACGACTATTGAGTTCAATTTCTTTTTTGCAATAATGGTGTCTCTTCTCAAGAGTTGAGAAATCTAAAAATCCAAAATTTACTGGTTTTTTAATTTTGTATACAAATTTATCTCCAATAAAAACAGAGGATATGTGTGTCTGGGCTAAAGTGATCTTCTTTGGTGTTTCTGGGTATGCTGAAGGATGCATTAAATCCTTGATCATATTTGATTGACTCATGGGAAACATGGAAAACAAATAGTTTTTTTAAAGTTTTGTCTTCACAAGGAAAATGCCAAAACCACGATGCTGGTTTGAATGAGTAGTAGTGAGATTGCTGCAGGGATATACATTTTATACATTCGTGTCGTGTCTGTTTTTAAGTATTCGCTGCTGAGAACATTACAGAGATGGATTGGTGAAATAAGATAGCCAACGAGGGAGCTGATAAATATGATACTTGTTAGACCTATAATGTTTATCCCTGTTAATTGGAAAAAAGGTTCTACAAGAAAATATGATAATGCTATTGCACCAAGATTATATCCCGTGAGCAGACCAAGAAGCAGAGGAATAATTATAATAATTAGTAGTGCGGGGACTGGGAGTTTTCCAATCATATCTGCGATAAGGATGTTTGCTTGTGAAACTTCAAACATCTCCCTGAAAATCATTATTCCAAAAATGGCAAGTGCTAGTTTCCATGTTACTGATTTTTTAATAATTTGTGTGTATTCCTTGAAGCTTATTTTTATTAAAAAATACAGGAGAATAATGCTGAAAATAACTCCAATGAGAAATGATCGTATCTGAGGAAAATCAAAGATCTGTAAAATTCCATAGAAAAACAATGGTACTATTGGAGGTAATAGGTAGATAAGACCAGTGTAATCTTTTTTAGATTTGGTTGGTTGTAGTGAAGGTTTTTTTATAAATTTTTTAAGATAGATGATACCTATGATAATTGCTACAATAAATGCAGGGATGTTGACGAGTATGAGATGGTAGATGTTTATATTTGAGAATTTTTCACTGCAGATAAGAATCATCGCTGAAGAAATTGGATAGATAGGAAACCAGATATGTCTAAACCAGACGTTGAGAAAATTTTTTTGATTTTTATTAAGGCGGTATTTCTCCCCCTCCTCGCCAATCATAGGTGCAGAAAACAATGCGCCACCTGGGACTGGCATAAGTCCATAGACTGCAGGAATAACGCCCAAGGTTCCCCCTTTTGAAAAAAAGGTTCTTAAGCTGTCTATTAATTTTTTTATTGCCTCTGTGTCTTGCATACATTTAGCCAGAGTAAAAATCAGGGTCATGAGAACTGCAAGTTCGACAGTTTCCGTTACAATTTGGTGTTCTTCAAATGAATAGATGCTTGCTTGAATGATTGCTTTGGGAATATCAATGAGTTCAATTGTTTGTAAGGAGAAGAGACCTAAAATCAATGAGCCAAGAATTAATGACAGGCCAAAATTGAATTTTTTTCTAATTAAAAATATAATAGCTATAAACGCGATGACTACTCCAAGAACGTTTAACATAGCAGTTTCCGAAACTGAACACTACTTAACTAGTTAACCTTTATTAAAGGTCGATAAATTCTTGGGTATTGATTATTTCTTTTCTTCGTGTTGCATTCTTGATCCTTTTGACCAACTGTCTTCAAAATATCTGTTGAGTTTATCAAGCATTCCTTTTTCAACAGTCCAAATGCCAAGTTCATTATCTTTTATTGGCCCTGATAAAACAAGAGCCCGGTCATCTCCTAAGATAAAGTTACCTCGTATTCCTGAATGTTCTTTTACTTCCATTCCTACAAACTTGTTTTTGTCTTCGAATTGATTGACAACTACTTTTGCATTTTTTGGAAGTGTTATCTCACCCATATTTTCAGCAATTATTCGAGGGTTTGATATCTCTGCAATGCTCCATTTATGGGTAGGTCGTGATGCAGGTAGTTTGTTACTTGTTTTCTTCATTCCCAGTTCAATTGCTAGCCCTATGGAGATTACTCCTATGATAAAACCTATTAAGATCGCTATTACATCCATATTGCTCCATCCTCAATTATGTAATTTCACTATCATAGATAAATAGATTTGCCTTTGTAAAATAAAAATAAGCAAGGGCAATCTTTATGTTTAATATTGTTATTCAGGACAAGAAAACAAACGTGGTCTTATCATATGGACAAGAAAGAACTCAAACGTAAAATAAAAAATCTAAAAGAAAAACATGATATCATCATTCTTGCACATAACTATCAGATTCCTGAGATTCAGGATATTGCTGATTTCCTTGGTGATTCTTTAGATCTTGCATTAAAAGCAACCAAGACCGATGCAGGAACTATTGTGTTCTGCGGTGTGGATTTTATGGCAGAATCCGCTAAGATTTTAAACCCTACAAAAAATATAATACATCCAGATATAGATGCAAAATGTCCAATGGCAGCTATGGTGGATGCGGAGAGTCTTGGATGGCTGATAAATGATAATCCTGATGCTGACGTTGTTTCTTATATCAATACGTCCGCTGAGGTGAAGGCACTTTCTGATGTCTGTTGCACGTCAGCTAATGGCGACAAGGTTGTAAGAAAGAGTTCTGCAGAAAAAATAATATTTGTCCCAGATAAAAACCTTGGGTTATATATTCAACGGTTTGTACCTGAGAAAGAAATGATTTTATGGCCAGGTATCTGCCCGACGCATCATAACATTCAAAAAGAAGAAATTCTCGATATCAAAAAGAAACATCCAAAGGCAGAGATACTGGTTCATCCTGAATGCAGACCAGAAATTATAGATATCGCAGATCATGTGTTTTCTACAAGTGGTATGGTTCATTATTCAAAAGAGTCAGATACTCAAGAATTCATTATTGGGACAGAAAAAGACATGTGTTACCGGTTGAAAAAGGAAACCCCTGAAAAGACTTTTTACTCTCTTTCATCAGCGGTTTGTCCAAATATGAAAAAGATCACGTTAGAAAAAGTATTAAAAAGTATGGAGAGTTTAGAACCCAAGATAGAACTTTCCGAAGATATCATGCAGAAGGCAAAGGTGCCTTTACAGAAAATGATGAATATAGGGCGAGGCGATTAAAATGAAAAAAGTTTTTATGGATCATTCATCCACATCAAAAGTCGATGATGAAGTGATAGATGCGATGCTTCCGTATTTTTCCAAATTCTATGGAAATCCTTCTTCAATTCATTGGTTTGGAAGGGAAGCACACGATGCTGTTGACGTATCAAGAAAAAATGTTGCAGATCTCTTGAATTCAAAAGAAGATGAGATTATTTTTACTGCTGGAGGAACTGAAGGAGATAATATTGCAATTAAAGGTGTTGCATATAAAAATAAGGATAAAATGGGTTCAAAAGGACCGCATATCATCACGTCTGAAGTTGAACATCCTGCAGTACTGCAGACATGTGAACATTTAGAGAAAGAAGGATTTGAAGTTAAATATCTGCCTGTTGATGAATATGGTGTTATAAAAATTGATGAGTTAAAACAGTCAATTTCTAAAAACACGTTTCTTATTTCTATCATGTTTGCCAACAATGAGGTAGGTACAATTGAACCAATGGGAGAGATAGGTAAAATTGCAAAAGAAAAAAATATTCTTTTCCATACCGATGCGGTACAGGCTGTTGGTAAAACTCCTATTGATGTTGAAAAATTACATATCGATCTTTTAGCTCTTTCATCACATAAGATGTATGGTCCAAAAGGCATTGGCGCATTGTATGTTCGAAAAGGTGTGCAGCTGGAACCTATTATTCATGGCGGTGGCCATGAAAGAGGACTGAGAAGCAGTACTCTTAATGTCCCAGGAATTGTTGGTCTTGGTAAAGCATGTGAACTAGCTAAAGAACGAATGAATGATGATATGAAATATTTAAGAAATCTTCGAGATAAACTTATTAATAACATTTTAAAGATTGAAGAAAGCTACTTGAATGGTCATCCCGAAAATAGACTTGTCAATAATGCTCATTTTCGATTTACTGGAGTTGAAGGGGAGTCTTTATTGTTGGCGATGGATGCTAAGGGAATAGCAACGTCAACAGGTTCTGCCTGTTCATCTAAGAAACTAAAGGCATCTCATGTACTGATGGCAATTGGTCTTGATCCTGAGCATGCACATGGTTCAATACGGTTATCTATTGGAAGAGATACAACAGAAGAGGAAGTTACGTATGTCTGTGATTCGCTTTCTGAAGTTGTTGAGAGGCTTAGACAGATGTCTCCATTGTGGAATAGATAAAAAGGTTTTATCATGGCATATATATTAGAGGTTGATGGCTGGAAATCAGGGATTAGATTTTCATCCGCTCATCTTTTACCTGGACATAAAAAATGCAGTGTTTTACATGGACATACATATGCAGTGCATGCAAGATTTTCCGGGGAAAAAGACGAACAGGATTTTATTATTGATTTTTCAATTGTAAAATCATCACTTAGGAAAATTGCAGACCGGTTAGATCATAAGGTACTGATTCCAAAAACAAATACGAATTTTAAGATTAATTCTATCGATATACATTTTGCATTTGATAATAAAAAATATGTTTTTCCAAAAGAGGATTGTTATCTTCTTCCAATGAATGCAGTTACCGCTGAAAATCTTGCAGAATATGTTTTTATTGAATTGTTAAAGGAATTGGATCTCCCCAAAAATATTAAAAGATTAGAGATTGGTGTTGATGAGGGATTTGGTCAAGGAGCCTGGTTTGAAAAGGTTGTAGGTTAAAGATATGGTTAAAAAAGCAGTTTGTCTACTATCTGGCGGACTAGATTCTTGTGTTGTTTCTTTTATTGCAAAGGAAAAAGGGTTTGATATCTATGCTCTTTCTTTTCAGTATGGTCAACTTCATAAAAAAGAATTGTCTTGTGCAAAGAAGACTGCAGAAGCGGTAGGGGCAAAAAAACATATAATTTTAGATGTTGATTTTAATAAAATTGCTGGGTCATCTCTTCTTGATGCATCGCAGGATTCTATCAATAATCATGATTTAAAAGATGTCGGTAGAGATATTCCATCAACGTATGTTCCTGCACGAAACACTGTTTTTCTTTCCCTGGCACTTGCATATGCTGAGACAATTGATGCAGATGCAATATTTCTAGGCATCAATGCTGTTGATTTCTCAGGATATCCTGATTGCAGACCTAAATATATTCAAGCATATCAAAAAATGGCAAATCTTGCGACAAAGCGTGGAATTGAAGGAAATCCAATCAGCATAGAGGCACCATTATTGCATCTTACAAAATCTATGATAATCAAAACAGGTTTGAGGCTAAAGACGCCATTTGAAAATACTTGGTCTTGTTATAGAGGAAAAGAATATGCCTGTGGTCGCTGTGATTCTTGTATTCTGCGTTTAAAAGGATTTAAAGATGCGGGAGTTAAAGATCCTGTTTCTTATGATTTTTATCCTGATTGGTATCTTTGAATAGAAAATTTTATGAAACTCTCGACTTTTTCATTTTTATTAAATATTTTGGTAAAAATCGTCAAAAATGATGAAATAATCTTACTGATTTTTATTTTTCTTTTCCATGAAGTAGTCCTTAACATCTAATACTACTGGTATTGAAATAAGGACTGCTATAAGAATTCCTAAACATATCAAGCTGTCTTCATGGACGTTACTCACGGTGTTTTTTCCGTAGAGGACGTCATCGAAGAATAGATTGATGGTGCCAAGCCAAGGGATTTCAAGTCTTGCTTTTCCTGAGATCCATTCCAATTTTAATGGTTGTTCACATATTTTGGTAACCTGATCAATGACGTTGTTGTTATCTCCCTTTGTAAGGTAGCCTGAGTGAGTCCATGCAGGCTTTGGTTTTTTATGATTTAACCCAAGTTCAGGTATGTTGAGTATTTCTTCATTGAACACGCCATATTCTGCAATGGTATATGTTGTTGTATCGCCATCATTATTAACGTCAACCCAGCACATCGCTCGATGAATTATCTGAGGTGTATCTTCTTGTCCTAGGGGTTTGTAGATAACTACATCGCCATAGTCACTATATGATTGCCACCCATTTTCAGCTTGTGCTCCTCCTAGATTGCCCCCATGAGTGATGATATCATCTACAGTATATACTCTTTGTACAAGTACCATATCTCCTGCATCTATGGTTCCAACTCGTCCGAATGGAGGATTATTGGGATGTTCCATGCTTCCTGATTCGATAGCAACCATTGGTGCTTCAAACCATTGTCCTGTATATGTCCAAAGGAGAAGTAACACAATTAAAACTGCAAGTAAAGCCACAGCGATATCTCTGATAAAGACTATCTTCGAGTTATCGGTTCTCCAGAATTGTAAAAATTTTTCTTTGGGATTCATGATATATTCACTACTTTTTTATGCGTTCTTGAAATCTTTGTATTTGTCCTGCGGATCAAACAGATTTTTAATGATTTTCTCAACTGCTTTCCGCATCCTCGACAACGATAAGTCCATTTAAACTTTTTCGCTGGTCTCCGAGAAATGTTTACATGAGAGTCTGATGTTGATCTGTAGTCTTTTAAATTTAAATTCATCGTTGTTCTTCTTTTTTCTGTTTCATATAATCCTTTATATCTAAAAAAATTGGTATTGATACAAGCATTGCAATGACTATACCAAGGCTTATCAAACAATCCTCATGTACATTACCTACGTTATTTGTGCCGCTCATTACATCTGAAAAAAATAAGTTAATTGTACCAAACCAGGGGATCTCAAGTCTTGCTTTTCCTGAGATCCATTCAAGTTTAATTGGTTGTGTGGATTTTTCAACTCCTGCATCAGGAAGATTATCAAAAAGGTCATTGTGATCTCCTTTTGTAAGAAATCCAGAATGTGACCAATTTGGTGAACCATCATTTTTTTGTTCATCTAATCCAAGTTCAGGAATGGAACCTAACGACGTCTCTTGATAGACATCAAATTCATTAATTGTGTAATAATGTGTTCCATTGATGATTTCAACGTCAACCCAGCACATCGCCCGATGAATTATCGGTGTAGTCTCCATATTTCCATCAGGATGATAGACGATTACATCACCGTAATCTCCATAGGTTCTACAGCACTCCTTTGCTTTAGCACCTCCTAAATTACCACCACGAACAACAACATCATTTCGATTATACACTTTCTGTACAAGAACCATATCTCCTGCGTCTATTGGTCCTAGCCTTCCAAATGGTGAGTTAGTGTGTTCCATACTTCCTGATTCAATCGCAACGATTGGTGCGGTAAACCATTGTCCTGTATAGGTCCAAAGAAGGAGTAATACGACTAATACTGCAAGTAATGCAACAGCGATATCTCGAAATAATGCAATTTTTTTGTTATCGCTCCGCCAGAATCGTAAAAATATTTTCCCAAAATCATTACTGTTCATGAATCTTCACTACTTTTTATGTGTTCTCGAAAGTCTTGTTTCTGTTCCGCATATTGGACAAATTTTAACAGAATCTTTAAACCACTTTTTACATCCTGGACATCGGTATTGCCACTTAAATTTTTTTGTTATTCCTTTTTGAGAAAATCTTTGGTACTTTATATTTAGAGTACTAGCAACATTTTGTATTGAATAATCATCCGTTAAAATAGTAGCTTTGGCATCTTCATCTTTATTTACCTCTAGGGCCAATGCAAGTATTTCAATGTCTGCAGTTGATAATCTATTAAAATCACCGGTTTCTACAGCAGTTTTTTGTACGATATCTATTGATTCTTTTGAAGGAGCTATGATAGAAAGGCCTTTTTCTAAAAGAAACTGAAACGCACGATAATCTCTTCCTCCAGGTTTCAACTCTTCAGATGCGGCAGGTGCTGTAATCATCACTGCCTCTCCTAACTCTATGGGTTTTCCTGAAAGAATTGCTGAAGTATCTATGATAAAAACGTGTTTTTTCATAATAAGTTCAAGAACTTTTAAAGTATGAGAGTATCTTTGCTATTTTTATAAGCTGCTGATTTCCTGTTTTCATATCTCTAAATGTCACTGAGTCTTTTTCAAGTTCCTTTGGTCCTATGATGATTGCTTTTTCACTATTTTTTGAGTTTGCATGTTTTAAAGATTTACCAACTCCTCGACGAAGTAGATCAACTTCTGTGATAACTCCTTCTTTTCGTAACTGTTGAGCAAGTTCAATTGATTTTCCTATTGTTTCTTCATTAACAGGTATGATATATACATCAGTTTTTGGTACGGGAAAGACAAATTGCTCTGTTTCTAGGGCAAGAATAGTTCTGTCAAAACCTATCGCAAAACCTGCTGTTGGAGTATCCCTTCCACCAAATAAGCTGATCAGCTCATATGCTCCTCCACCGCAGAGTTGTTTTTCTGCTCCAAGGACGGGTGCATCTATCTCAAAGACAAGTCCTTTATAATAGTCAAGCCCTCGAACAATACTCATTTTTATCTGGTAATTACTGATTTTAAATGAGTTTTTGAGGTGATGAAGTATCTTTTTTAAATTTGAGAGCTCTTCAATTGCAGAGGCATCTTCTTTAATAAAATCGCTAATTTTGTTTATATCGGGTGTCTGTAGGATTTCAATAAACATGCTTGCATTCTTTTCACTAACGTTTTCCTTACAGAGTATTGTATAAACTTCTTCAAATTGAGATTTATCAATCAGTGGTAACAGTTCTTTTTTAACTTCTCCCGATATCTTAATTTTGGAAAACATGCTGTTTATAATGTTTAGGTTTCCAATATTTAACGTAATGTTTTTTAAACCAACATTTTCTAAAATATTGTATGTGAGTGCAATGAGTTCAGCATATGATTCTGGTGTATCTGCTCCTATCATTTCACAGCCTGCCTGTTGGAATTCTCGGTATCTTCCTTTCTGCGGACGGTCATATCGAAAGCAGTTACCAAAATAAAATAACTTAAGTGGTTTTGGCTCCATCTGTAGTTTTTCTACATAGAAACGTATCACAGGAGCAGTGAGTTCTGGGCGTAGGGCAAGCTTTCGCCCTCCTTTGTCTGAGAAATCATAGATTTCACCGATAATTGAGTCGCCAGATTTTACTGTAAAAAGCTCTAAATTCTCAAATGTGGGTGTTTGGATTTCATTATATCCAAATGAGATAAATGTTTTTTTCATGTTTTCTTCAACGTATCTACGTTTTTTCATTTCATTTGGGGTGAAATCTCTTGTTCCTCTTGGTACTTGATACACGGTTTGATTGTATATCTATGATATTTAATTATGTTTCGACTTACTCAAAAGTTCTCTTTCAGAGAATTTTTTTGGATTGTAAATGTGAGAAAATAACATATTTGATGTATAGCAGAAACATGCAAAGGATGAGTATAGCGGTATGTTGATAAAATTTCAGACTAAATGTTATATATGTTGCAAATTATATTTTTAACAAAACATTTATATACTTTAAGGGACAAAGTACATTGGGTGATTTCTTGAAAGGTTTTGAAGGTTGTAATCATATCTATACTGTTGTTGGATATGATGGAGAATACGTACGATTGGCATGTATACATTGTGGTAATGTTGTTGTTGAATATTGCTACTTGTAAGGTTATTCCAATCGTTAAAATGTAAAAAATAAACCACTATCCATAATTTGTTGAAGGTAATGGTGGTGCAGTTGGCTTTTATTGTTCCATTAACTTTCCAATATTCTTTTCAATTGTCTCTGCTAAAAATAATGAACGGATCTGCCGGGATTTGAACCCGAGTTAGAGGCTCCGGAGGCCTCTGTGATATCCAAGCTACACTACAGACCCTATCAGCAGATTTGCTATCATAATCTGTGTTTAAAGATTTTTCTTGATTATTAAAACCTTAAACTCAAATAATCAAATTTTGAAAAATATGTTTGAGAGATCAACTTCTTTTTGTCTCTATCCATTTAACTAATTCTTTTCTGCATTCAATGCAGAGATGATATTCATATGACTTTCCTTTACCTGTCATAGCATAATCCATACGTACAATAGAGTCAAATATGTCCTTGTAGGATTTTTTACATCTATCACATTGTAATTCCATTGTTTTCCCCAAATAACAATTTACAAATTCCTGCCGTACGTACCTATCAAAATTTAATTAGAATTAGTTTAGAACCTATTTTTTTTCTTCTTTTGGTTTTTCTGAAGGTGTACTTGATTCAGATACAACGGGTTGTTCTTCTTTTGGTTGTTCAACAGGTTTTTCTGGTTTCTTACTTTTAAACTCAGTATATCCACAGGCTCCACAACTTAATCGATCCTTATGATCCGCAAGAAACACACCATCACCACATTTTGGACAGTTTCTTCTCAATCGAACGATTTTATCTCCTTCAACTTTGAATATCTCTCTTTTTTTCATTATTATTCCTTCTTTTCCTCAGTAGGTTTTTCATCCTTAGGTTGTTCGACTGTTTCTCCCTTGGGTTTTTCAGGTTCTTCTGTTTTTTCCTCTACCTTGTCTTCAGATGGTTTTTCTTGCTCTTTTGGTGATTCTTCTTTTTGCTCAGGCTGTGCTGTAGGTTGTTCAGCAGATTTTTCTGGTTCTTCTTTTACTGATTTTTTCCCTCCACCCAGGGCGTTGTTTCTTTTAAGAACATGCTTTTTCTCATAAGCTTCTGCGTCTTTTACAGATTTGTATACCTTAGCATACCCAACAGTATCTGCACTTCCAAAACCTGATTTCATAAAATTAATCATAATATTTTCTTTTTTGGTATTTAGTTTCTCCGCAAGTTCACTTCGAATAAGTTCACGTTTTGGTGTTTTCTCACCATCATGGCAAATCGTAAAATGAACTTCTGTCCTCTTTAAAAGCGGATTATTTGTCTTTGATTGGATCTCTATTTCCATGTCTATCACATTCTATCTAATATTTCTTTTACTTTACTTTTATGCGCCTGATCAACTTTAACAACTACGACCCCCCTATTTGGCAATCCATATATTACTGTTACGTCTGATGGAGCTAAATATATTGCAGGAAGAGCTGCTAAATCTTCTTCACCTTCAATTTCTATACAAAACGGTTCTTTTTTTAGATCTTTGTAACAAGACTCAATTTCTTTCCATAGCTCATCAGTTATGATACCTGGAGGATTCTTTATTTTTATATGTTTTTCACAATTAGTTTTTATTTTTTCTTTCATTTCAAGAGAATACTCTTTACGCTCAATGATGTAATCAACAATACAAATTGCAGGATTAATACCATTCTTTAGGAGAGTATATGTTACTAAATCACCAACAGAAACAATATATTTGTCATGAGAAAGAAGATTTACAAGTTTTTGTTCATCGACAAGAAGTCCCAAGGGTTCTTTTAATAAATCTCTAAGTTCATCAGGTAAAACATACATCACTATCTTACCTTTAATGCATATTTACCGGGTTTTGTGATATTCATCTTTTTTGCAATCTGAGATCGTACAGGATCCCGAATAATAACGTATCCTTGCCATCGTTTCAATGTTTGCTCAGAGCAATATGGACAGCGATCCTTTTCTGTTATTAAATGACAGTTTTTACAGGCATTAAGAGGTTTCATTTTTTACCCTTCTTCTTATCCTTTTTATCTTTCTTTTTATCGTCCTTCTCCTCTTTGTCGGGTTCTATAAGCCATTCATGTGCACCAAGGGATGGCTGTCTCATCGTTAAACCAATTTTACTTTCTCTTGCTGATAACTCGTTTAAACTAATCGCAACAATTCTGGCTCGAACATGGTCTCCAACCTTAAGCGTTTTTTTATTTTCTTTACCGACAATTCTTTCATTTTCTGCATCAACGTTAACGTAATCATTCATGATTTGACTCATGTGTATCAATGCGTCAAGTGGCCCTATATGGCAGAATGCGCCAAATTCAACGATTTCGCAGATCAATGCATCAGTCATTTCTTGCAATGCTGGATTAAAGGTAAGTGCTTCAAATTCAATCTTCTGATACATTCCTCCATCACCATGGATAACAATTCCATCTCCAAGAGTATTGATGTTATCGATTGCAACAATCAATCCATGTTTTTTTCGTATCGTTCCTTCGAAGGTTTTTTGGACGATCTCATTTATCGCTTCGTTTAAATCTCCACCGAATCGTTCTGGTGAGACTCGTACGGTATCATTTAATTTTACTAAGGTATACATATTTATCACATTTATATAGTATGAAATCGAGTTGGAATGAACTTACTCCTTAAATTCTTTTTGAATGCTTAAAACCAGCTAAATTGTATGGGCAATTGTTTAGTAATTTTTTTTTTATACAATGTTTTCTTGAAACATTTCTGTTCCAAGACAGGATAGGAGAAGGTTTATAAAATATTCGCTATTCCAGTTGTTGTAATAATTAGAGTAATACCTATAAATATTGAGTGGATAGAAACAACATAAAAGGAGAAAAATAACAATGGTAGAGTTCAAGATAATAGTAAACGACACAAAAACTGGTAAATCACATAATATCGTAGTGAGCGGTCATCATGCTAACTCTCTAATTGGTAAGAAGATAGATGATGAAGTTGATGGTATATTTGTCTCATTACCGGGATATAAATTGCAGATAACTGGAGGAACTGATAAAAATGGTTTTCCCATGAGAAAAGATTTACCTGGAACAGTACGACGAAGATTACTTCTCAGCAAAAGCCTCGGGTTCAAACCGAAAGACTCTGGAGTGCGAAAAAAGAAATCTGTACGGGGAAATACGATACATCAAGATGTCGTACAAATCAACATGAAGGTAATTAAGCATAGTTCAAAAAATATTGAAGACATTATTAAGGCAAAGGCGAAGAAGGGAGAAGAAAGTAAAAAAGAGGGAAACGAGGAACAAAAATGAGTTTTCCAAAGCCTCCTGAAGTAAATATTGGAATGATCGGCCATGTTGATCATGGAAAAACAACGTTAACGCAACGACTGACGGGAAAATGGACCGATGAGCATTCTGAAGAACTCAAAAGAGGTATCTCTATACGACTTGGATATGCTGATGCAGCTTTTTATAAATGTTCAAACTGTGATGAACCAGATTGTTATACTGTAGAGAAAAAATGCCCACATTGCAAAAGTTCATGTGAACTTCTTCGCGTGGTTTCTTTTGTTGATGCACCAGGACATGAAACATTAATGGCGACAATGCTTTCTGGCGCTGCTATTATGGATGGTGCAGTCCTTGTGATAGCTGCTAATGAAAAATGCCCTCAACCTCAGACACGAGAGCATTTGACAGCCCTTGAAATCTCAGGTGCAAAAAATATTGTCATTGTTCAGAACAAAATTGATCTTGTCTCTGAAACCGATGCAGTAAAAAACCACGAGCAAATCACCGAATTTGTGAAAGGAACCTGCGCCGAGGATGCACCCATTATACCAGTAAGTGCTCATCATGATATCAATATCGATGTTTTAATTCAAACAATGGAGAAGTGTATCCCAACGCCTAAAAGAGATGTGGACAAACCTCCACTTATGTATATTGCACGAAGCTTTGATATCAATAAACCAGGTGCAAAACCCCGTGAGTTGAAAGGCGGTGTCGTTGGAGGATCATTAATACAAGGCGTTTTAAAGAAAGGTGAAGAAATTGAGATATCTCCTGGTCGGAAAATAGAAGTCGATGGTAAACAATCCTTTGAACCCATTGTTACAAAAATCCATTCATTTTTCACTGGTGGCATTTCCACGGATAAAGTAAATGCTGGTGGGCTTCTTGCCGTTGGTACTGAGCTTGATCCTGCACGAGTAAAATCTGATTCTTTTTCCGGAAGAATTGTTGGAAAACCAGGGAAGATTCCTTCTATATTAGAGAGCTTTGATTTATCAATACATCTCTTGAACCGTGTGGTTGGAACAATTGAAGAAAAAAACGTTGAACCATTAAAAACAAACGAACCTCTTATGCTTACTGTTGGGACGGCAACAACTGTTGGCGTTATTACAGAGCTTCGGGAAAATAAGGTTCGTGTAAAGTTAAAATTATCTGTCTGTGCTGAAGAAGGACAAAGAATTGCTGTGAGTCGAAGAATTGAAGGGAAATGGCATCTCATTGGATATGGGGAGATAGCATACATAAAACAGTGATTCTTGACAGCAGCGCAATTATGATGTGTTTTGAATTTTCAATTGATCTTGAAAAAGAACTTACAAGACTTTTAGGATTGTATCATATTGTTGTACCCTCATCCATTATTGGAGAGCTAAGGTCTTTATCAAAAAAAGGTGCAGGCAAGAAAAATATTAAGGCCAAAGCGTCGTTAAAGCTTATTGAAAAATATAAAACTGTTGTTGTCGATGGAAACAATGCAGATGATTCTCTTGTAGAATTAGCTAAGAAAATAGATGGAGTGGTTGTCACTAACGATAAAGAACTACGGAGGAGATTAAAAATGGTTGAGGTCTCTGTAATCTTTCTGCGGGCCAAAAAAAAATTGGTAATGGAGTAATAGTTTGATTTTATCTGTATCTGAGTTCAAGAAAGTGTAGGTTTACTCCAATTTTTTCAACCTCTGCTAGGTATTCATCACCGAGTTGTTTTTTGAAATCTTCGATAAGAGGAATGTTCTTGTGATTTTCCTGAATTATTGTAACAACATCCCGAAACGCGGCACCAAGTTTATATGATTTAATAGAGTTTATTTCAGATAAAACGATAAATGTTTCACCATCTTCCATATTTGATGTATTTATCTTGACATAGTTTAATACGGCATGAATTCCTTGAAGCAGCGCAACCGTTTCTCCGACAATGGTGATTGCAGAACTTTTTGATGTTTTCGAAATTAATACGTCAAGAAGGGCCTGGAATACGTTTTTTGTTATCGTTCGATTTTGATACCGAATAGAGCGACTAATTCTATTAAGATTGATTCCTACTCTCTTCATTTTTTCTGTAACGAGCTCTCCAGCGGCTATCTTAAAGTCGGCGATAAAGGTTTGATTGAAATCTTCTTCTACTGATTTGCCGATTTCTTCTATAAGTTTTTCAAGTGCTTCCGCTATTTCTCCTGATGGAACGACGTTGAGTCCCTCTTCTATAGAAATTTTATAAATACTGTCAGCGTCTGAGTTTTTAGTAATGGTGATGTATTTGAGAAAATCATAGTTTCCCTCATATTTTCTCTTTAAATCAATTATTGTTTTTACTGCTTCTGTTTCAGAAGTTTCCTTGTTTAATAGACACATCAATGCAGTCATCACGGGTTTTACAACTTCAGTGTTTTTTATATGAAAGAATGTTTTTTCTCTACGTATTTCTTCCTTACGATTAATGATGTATTCAAATTGCTTTATGTTTAGATTTAATAATAAATCTTTTATTATTGGTTCATTTTCGTATCCAAAATTGTCTCGTAGTTCTCTGATGAAGAAGAAGTCAGCGTTTTCACCAATTGCTTTTATTGATGAATCGATAAGTTCTTTAACACAGTTGATAAAATCAGTTGATAGAACATTATCTATCTTTGGATCTACAATGACTTTGTCGCCGATCTCAGAATATATTGTGTTTTCGATTTTGAGATATCGTAAAAAATCGTATTTTATAAGCAATTGATTAACCGTCTTACTTACTGTTGAGTATGCATAACTAGGTGATGTCCGTTTACTGATAATTCCTATGAGTGTATCAATAGTAAATGTAATTATTTCTGAGTTTTTTAATTCTGACATCCTGCCAGTTCACCTATTCTCTATAGCCTTTTTTTAAATTGTGTCGTGAAGAATGCATCATGCAAATCTTAATTCTAAGAAATGAAGATTTACTCCCATCCTTTCACTCTCATGTAAACATTCTTCCCCAAGTTTCTTTTTAAAATCAGGGATAAATGCCTTATCGCCATAGATGTCATGTAATGCCTTGATCATCTCTCTAAACGCTTTTCCGAGTTTGTATGAGTCAATATTGCATATCTCAGGTGTTACTTGGAAGATATCAAGTCCTTCCTCTATCTTTGAAGTATCTATGGTAATAGAACGTAAAACCTCATATTCCTTTTGAAGATGTATTATTGTGGTATTGAGAGTGGTTATTGCAGAATCCTTTGATGTTCTATCTGTTAAAATATCAAGAAGCGTTTCTAGAATTTTCTGCGTGATCTCCATGTTCTTTTGCCGTTTCAATTGTACATTTATATGGTCAAGTTTTACTCCTATTTCATTTATTTTTTGAAGTTCATCTGCTCCAAGTTCTTTCTTGAAGCTATCGATAAACGAACGGTCGCTCTTCCATGTAATGGACGTACCGATATCTTCTAGTAATCTTCCAAGCGAGTTGCCAACTTCTGTAGGCGGTATCTCATTAATATTTGGCGATATTGTAATTGAATAAAATTCATTTGACATAGGTACATAACCTATTGTGATATATTTTAAAAAATCATATTTTACTTCAAGATTTTTTATATGTGTACTTAAAGTTTTAACTGATTCATCTTTTGGATAGAGTTTGTTTAATAATCTCAGCAATATTTTTAATATTGGTTTTACTGTCTCGGAATTGTTTGTCCTTGAGATCTCTATTCTTTTGT
>RCNB010001832.1_pt1 | contig 25968 bp, 16 predicted proteins | sample 2041321 | NCBI WGS metagenome assembly RCNB01 (sample SAMN09708232, study PRJNA481090) | Marine sediment metagenome, whole genome shotgun sequencing project. | reverse complement strand
TTACGAAATCCGTGTGTTCTAGCCCGTTTAATCCTACTTGGTTGATAAGTTCGTTTCATAATCGGATCCTTTAAAAAATGTCAATTAGACGTTTCCATTATTTTATAATCTTACTAGATGAACACACCCTCAATATTTTGTCAAGACCTTCGAGTGGAAGAACATGTTTTTTGCAATCTATGGGCCTTTTCAGAGAATTCAAGCTCTTTGTCATCATTGCCTAACTTCTTGTAACACGTTGCAATGTAGCGAATTGCTTGATGCGAATCTTGAAACATAAGCAAGTAATTCAGGGCCTCATCAAACTTTCTCCGGTTCATGTAACTTATTGCAAGGCAAATATTCAGGTCCTCGCTTTTTGGGAAATGTTTCACTCCCTCGTAGAGGATTTCGGCTGATTGCTGAAATCTTTGCTCTCTTTGTTTGATGTGCCCTAATCCTAAATATGCTCTCTCATTGGGGGCATAGCTTAATGCTTTTCGAAATAGCGCTTCGGCAAGAGCCCTTTTTTCTTTTATTGCTTCTATTTTTGAATAATCACCGTGGCTGAAAGTCATTGCAAGCCTGGAACAAAAATCGGCATGCATTACGTAAAATTCATCATTTTCTATGAGTTCTAATGATTCGGCAAAAGAACCGAGGTTTCCATGGTGTTCTTCCCTAAGCCTTCTGCCAAAAGCCAAGACATTGTCCTTGGTTAAAACAGGATCGGATTCGAAGTAACAAATACCTTCTATTTTGTTGAGCCAAATATCGTCCGTGACATTAGAGTTCTTGAGAAAGTCGGAATAGAGTTGAGTGCCAGGATAGATTTCGAGGATATAGGATATACAGATGAAGGGCTTTATTGCCTTGATCAGATTAAGTGTTTCTTCAATGGTTTCCCATGTTTCGCCGGGAGAGCCATATATAAGATAGGCCCGTGCTAATATGCCGTAGCGGTAGGTCAAGGAAAACGCCCTTTTTATGGTTTCTGTGTCAAGCGGTTTTCCCAGTTTTTTTCTTATTTTTTCCGAGCCGCTTTCAATGCCATAGCTTATCTGGGTGCACCCGGCCTTTCTCATCCAGCACAAAATGTCTTCATCGATACAGTCGACCCTGGAGATAGCAAACCAGGTGATATCAAGGTCTTTTTCAATGATCTTCTTGCAGATTTCAACGACCCTTTTTTTATTGGCGGTAAAGGTGTCATCGGAAAAGAAAAAGAAATTCACCCCCTTGCAGCACAAAAGCTCCAATTCGTGGACAAAGTTTTCCGGAGAGCGAAATCGGAGTCTACGACCCCAGAATTTGGGACTTCCACAAAAGGTGCATTTTCCGGGACAGCCCCTAGAGGAAATTACGTGGTTATATGTGAAGTGTTTTGCCGGAATGGGTATATCATCAAGATTATCTATGAAAGCCGCATCTCCCGTTTTTTGAATTCCCTTACTGTTTCTAAAAGCAATTCCCTTGATGTTTTTAAGGTTGGCTGAATCTTTTCTTCCAATAGCTTTCACCAGGGCCAGGAATGTGTATTCCGCTTCGCCTATAACCACGAAATCGATTTCGTGGAAATTATCCAGGAAATGTTTCCAAAGAAAGGATGCCCCCACCCCCCCAAAGACGATCTTTACTTGTGGGTTAAGCTGTTTTGCTATTCGGGCTATTTCTATTCCGCCCCACCGGTTGGCGTTTAGAATTGAAAAGCCGATAACATCCGGCTTTTTTTCGCGCAAGATTTCTACAACTCTCTTTGGGGTCTTGTGGATGTTGAACCAATTGAGTACATGGACATTGTAATTATATTCCTTTAAAACAGCGGCAATGTAATAGGCTCCTATTGGGACTATGCTGATATCGTCTTCGTGAGATTTGCTGCGATCATAGAGGGGGTAAGGATAAATGAGCAAGATATTCATTTCAGAAAGACTTCTCCGCTGGGCTGTTCCGGTAGCTTGACAAGGCCACAGATCCTCGATTAAGGTATCACATTAGAGAAACGAATGGAAAGGATAGATTGCCATGAAGATATATGAGTTTCCGTCCCCACAGGCCGAGAAGAAACTTGATACTATCGTAAACCGGGGCCTAGGGTTTAAGGCCAAGGATGTCACGGCTGTAAAGCGGATCCTGTCTGATGTTCGTAAGGACAAGGACAAGGCCTTGGTTAGATACATTAACCGCTTTGATGCTCCGGGGCTTACGATTGATGCTCTAAAGGTTTCAAAGACGGAAATTTCCAAAGCTCGGGCTCATGCGGACAAGGCCTTTCTTAGAAGCCTGAACAAAGCTGTGCGACAAATCGAGGACTTTCACCGACATCAGCTTCAAACCTCTTGGTTTACAACCAACACATCCGGCACCATGCTGGGACAATTGGTCAGACCCGTAAGCACTGCGGCAGTATACGTGCCCGGCGGACGAGGTGGCCAAACCCCTCTTATATCTTCTGTTCTGATGGGATGTATTCCTGCCAGGATCGCAGGAGTAAAACATATTGCTATTACTACTCCGCCGACGAAAACAGGAGGTGTAAATCCGCATCTCCTTGTTACTGCTCAGAAGGTGGGAGTTGATACCATCTACAAGGCCGGCAGTGCATGGGGGATTGGGGCTCTTGCATACGGTACGGAGACGGTTCAACCAGTGGATGTCATTGTGGGCCCCGGCAATATCTATGTAACCCTTGCCAAGAAACTTGTCTCTGGTACGGTCGGAATTGATATGCTTGCGGGTCCCAGTGAGGTCCTGGTCATTGCCGACGGCAAGGCAAATCCGGACTACATTGCAGCCGATCTCTTGTCCCAGGCGGAACATGACCCCCTGTCCTCCGCAATTCTTATCACCGTCTCTAAGGAGCTTGCCCAGGCGGTTTCAAGGGCCGTGAGGAACCAATTGCGATCCCTTTCACGGCGAGACGTTGCAGAAAAATCCATTAAGGCATACGGCGCCGTCATGGTTGTTTCCAGACTAACGACGGCCTTTGACCTGGCCAACAGAATTGCCCCGGAGCACCTGGAACTCCACGTGGAAGAACCTGTACAGTGCCTGGGTTTGATCAACAATGCCGGTGCGGTCTTTCTTGGGCCCTACACGCCCGAACCTGTGGGAGACTACATTGCAGGACCTAATCACGTACTGCCTACAGCCGGGACCGCAAGATTTGCCTCCGCCCTCTCGGTAGATGATTTTATGAAAAAGACCAGTGTTTTATATTACAGCAAACGGGCCTTCAACAAGGATTACCATGACATAATCCGGTTAGCTGAAATTGAGGGCCTATCCGCCCACGCCCGAGCTGTAAAGATAAGGAAAGAGGGTTGATTTTGGGAACGGTTTTGACCCAATCTTTGGGGAGGTAATTTGCCGGATCGGCTCTACCCACGAGTACGTGCCTCCAGGGCGTCCAATAGAATTATTGCATAACCTCAGAAAGCGACAATTATGAGGTTTTTAGGGAACCCAGCCCGACGAGGCGAACGGCCCACGTTAGTGGGTAAATCGTGCGCTGTTTGAGGTCTTTAGACCGAGTTCTCGCGATTTAGTGAGTAAGTCCGCAGATGGGTCAAAAACCTCATAGAAAAGAGCGAAACGAGGTTATGCAAAGGTCTCCAATAGATGCGTCCTGTTCTTTTATCGGCGGGCCTTGAAGTGGTTTATCAGGCTGTTGGTGGAACTGTCGTGCGATGTTACGACCTCCTTGTCTTTCAGTTCTGAGAGGATATTCTTTGCAAGGACCTTGCCCAATTCGACGCCCCACTGGTCAAAAGAGTTGATGTTCCATATGATACCTTGGACGAAAATCTTGTGTTCATAGAGGGCTATAAGGGCCCCTAATGTCTTAGGGTCTAGGAGATCAAACAGGATCGAATTCGTCGGACGGTTTCCTTCAAAGACTTTGTGAGGCGCCAACAACCCCACTTCTTCAGCCCCGGTGCCTGAAGCAATGAGTTCGGCTTGAGCTTCTTCCAGGGTCCGTCCCCTCATAAGTGCCTCTGTTTGGGCAAAGAAGTGGGATAACAATATCTCATGGTGTTCGCCTAGGTTGTGGTGGCTGTTGATGGGTGCTAGAAAATCGGCGGGTACCAACTTGACGCCCTGGTGTATCAGTTGATAGAAAGCATGCTGGCCATTTGTGCCCGGTTCGCCCCACACGATTGGGCCGGTAGTGTAGTCGACCAATTCTCCCTTTCGAGTTATCTGTTTGCCGTTGCTTTCCATGTCACCTTGCTGGAAATAGGCGGGAAACCGGTGCATGTATTGATCATACGGTAAGATGGCATGGGTTTGGGCGCCGAAGAAATTATTGTACCAAATGCCAAGCAGCGCCAGGATGACCGGCATGTTTCTGTTTAGGGGAGCGGTACGAAAATATTCGTCCATTTCATGGGCGCCCGCCAGGAGAGATATAAAGTTCTCCATACCAATGTAAAGGGCAATGGGCAACCCGATAGCGCTCCATAGTGAGTAGCGCCCCCCCACCCAATCCCAAAACTCGAACATGTTTTTGGTATCGATTCCAAAACGGCTCACCGCCGCGGCGTTTGTCGAAGCGGCGACGAAATGTTTGGCAACGGTGGCTTCGGTCCCGCCGTTTGCCAGAAACCAGCGGCGAGCGCTATGGGCGTTGGTCAAGGTTTCTTGTGTCGTAAATGTTTTGGATGCAATGATAAACAGGGTTCTTTCGGCATCCAGGTCTTTCAGGGTTTCAGCAAGGTGGGTACCATCAACGTTGGAAACAAAATGGGCCGAAAGCCCCTTGCTGGCGTAGGGCTTAAGGGCTTCTGTCACCATTACGGGACCAAGGTCTGAGCCACCTATACCAATATTTACAATATCTGTAATTGTTTTGTCTGTATGGCCCTTCCAATCGCCGTTGTGGACGGCCTCACAAAAACGAGCCATTTGGTCCAACACGGCATTTACGCCGGGCATCACATCTTTTCCGTCCACATAAATGGGCCGACCGGAACGATTGCGCAATGCAACATGTAAAACCGCCCGGTTTTCCGTAAAATTTATTTTATCTCCATTAAAGAGTTTCTCTATCCATTCGGAGACCTTCGCTTCTGAGGCCAGGTCGGCAAGGAGTGACACCGTCTTTTCTGTAATGCGGTTCTTGGAATAATCGAGGACTATATCCTTGACTTTTAAGGAAAAGTGTTCGAAACGTCTGGGATCTTCCTCGAAAAGGTCTCGCATATGTTTCGTTTTTATTTCCAGGTGGTGGGCTTGCAGCGCTTTCCATGCAGGTGATTGAGCAATGGATGTCATCGTGGGCCTCCTGACAAGATATGATGGGTCAATGCTGACGACTTCGTAAAAAGTCCATCTGCGGCGTTACGTTTCATCCCCGCCCTGTTAAATTCTCGCTACGCGAGACGGCGAGGCCGATTTAACAGGGTAAATCATTGCGACGTACGATAAGTACGCCTCATTCCTGAAGAACGCGCCACTGAAGTGGCTTGAAAACAGTACGCGCGCCTTGCATCTGGGGCTTTTTACTGTGTCATCTGTTTGTGGACTTTTTACGAGTCCATCAATGCTGAGGGTGGTTTGGATTATTCCGTGTTTTGCTCACCAGTATAAGTCCAAACACGAAAAAGCTACCAATAGTTCTTGAAAGATTGACGAAATTATTACGGAAGACCATAAGAAGGAAAGTAGTTGAAAAAACGCGGTAGATCCGGAGCCGAGGTCAGTGTCTCATCCTTTAAGTTTTTTATAAACGCGGTGAGGGCACGTTTTGCCGCCGGCCCCAGACACCTGCCGCTTACATTTATTATAAGTATTCACGTGAAATGGTCAAGAGATAAAATAAAAAAAAGCCTCCGAAGGAAGCGATTTCCGACAACCCCCAGAGGCAAAAGATGAGACACTGACAGACTAATTAAGCCGTCTAACTTATTACCATATCATTGTGGGTACACAAATCAAGCAGTATTTTGATAAACCACGCTAAAAAATTACTTTTTTTGCGGGATTTATTTAAATGCCTACTCGCCATCTTGCTTCAACACTGCCAGGAAGGCAGACTGGGGTATCATCACAGACCCTACCATCTTCATGCGCTTTTTCCCTTTTTTCTGCTTTTCAAGGAGCTTGCGTTTCCGCGTAATGTCTCCACCGTAGCATTTGGCTGTGACATCCTTGCGGTATGCGGAGATAGTTTCTCGTGCTATAATCTTTCCACCAATGGTTCCCTGGATGGCAATCTTAAACATCTGTTTGGGGATCTCTTCCTTGAGTTTCTTACATACATGCCTGGCCCGCTGATAAGCCGAATCTCGATGGACGAATTGTGACAGGGCATCTACTTTTTCGCTGTTGATCAGGATGTCAAGCTTGACCAGATCGCTGTTGCGGTAGTCAAGAAGTTCATAATCGAAAGAACCGTAACCCTGGGTGACTGATTTTAATTTGTCATAAAAATCGTAGGTTACTTCAGCCAGAGGGAGTTCACAGGTAAGTTCTACCCTCTTTGCGCCTGTGTAATTAGGTTGTGTCTTGGTACCCCGGCGCTCAAGGCAAAGCTGTAGTACTGCACCCAGATATTTATCAGGTAACATTATAGTGGTGTGAATGTAGGGCTCCTGTGTGGCGGCAATGACTGTGGGGTCAGGATAAAGAGCAGGGTTGTCGATAACCGTAGTGCTCCCGTCGTTCATGATGAAGTAATATTTTACAGATGGTGCGGTAATGATAAGTGAAAGGCCAAATTCGCGCTCAAGACGTTCTTGGACTATCTCCAGATGAAGGAGCCCGAGGAATCCACACCGGAACCCAAAGCCGAGGGCCTGGGAAGAGTCCTTTTCATAGACTAGGGAGGCATCATTTAGTTTCAATTTGTCCATGGCAGTAACTAGGTCTTCATAGTCATCTGAGGCCACAGGGTAAATCGAAGAAAAAACCACCGGCTTGATTTCCCGAAAACCGGGTAACGGGGATGAGCACGGAAAGTCATCACGGGTAATGGTATCTCCACACTTGGTGTCGCCGACCGTTTTTACACCCGCAATGATGTAACCCACCTGGCCTGCTGAAAGCATGGTTTTCTTGACCCGTCGAATCTGAAAGACGCCCACTTCTTCTACTCTGTAGGTTGCATTATTGGACATGAAACGTATCGTGTCACCGGGTTGCACAGTTCCCTCAAAGACCCGGCAATGGATGATAGTCCCCACGTAAGCATCATAGTGGGAATCAAATATTAGCGCCTGGAAAGGATTGTCCGCATTTCCCTTTGGCGCTGGAAGCCTTGTGACAATGGCCTCAAGGATTTCGTAAATACCAGTGCCCTCCTTTGCCGAGACGGGTATGGCTTCGTCGGGGTCCAATCCGAGATCGTGTTCAATCTGATATTTCGTTTCTTCCAAATCAGCAGCAGGAAGGTCGATTTTGTTAATGATAGGGATAATTTCAAGCTCGCGGTCTAGGGCCATATATAGGTTGGCAACCGTCTGAGCTTCTACCCCTTGACTTGCGTCCACGAGAATAACAACTCCTTCACAGGACGACAATGATCTGGAAACCTCATAAGTGAAATCAACGTGACCGGGGGTATCAATGAGATTTAAAGTGTAACACTTCCCGTCCTTGGCGGTGTAGGGCAGCGAAACGGCCTGACTTTTAATCGTAATACCACGCTCCCGTTCAATATCCATGGAATCGAGGATCTGTTCTTTGAATTCTCTTTCCGAGATGATGCCGCTTGCCTCGATGAAACGATCAGAAAGAGTTGATTTTCCATGATTTATGTGAGCAATGATGCAAAAATTTCGAATTTGTTTCATACTTTTTTAACGCCTTAAGTCCGAATAGTCGATAGCCTCAGCGAGATAGGCGCCAATAACATCCGGATTCTCTGGAGAGCCCGATTATTTCAGGCAGGGGAGTCACGAAGGTAATTCTCTACAAAAAACCACAACTGTCAACAAATAGAAGCCTTGTGTCCCGTTGTATTCAGATAATGGGCATATTGCCGGAAACTAAACGGTGAAAACCGGCCAAAATCAGTAAACAATTCAAGTCCCGGCACCAGCACCCTTGCCAAAGGATTGGACCTTCATGCCCAACGATGAAGACCTTGTAGCATGGAATACCAAGCTCGGCTTTGTATTCCATGATGTTGTTCCTCATTCAGTAAGGGAATCCCAGCTTTTTGTCAACAAGTGTGCTATTCTCCAAATTCACCGCTTGATTGTTCGTGGATTTTATTGACTTTTTCCTTTTATATGCTTATTTTGGCATAAATGCAAAGGACGAAAGTTTGCGAGCTACGCCAATCGAGTTGTGTAAGAAAAAGGACGCGAACAGCATCTCGGATGTTGCGAGATCGTTATCTGTGGGGTGTAGAAAAGGGCTGGGTTCGTGTATAGAAACCCGCGTAAGAGGATCAAACCATGAAACCACTGAAGCCGGTTAATGTAGCCATTGTTGGTGGTGGACCTGGGTGCAAGGCAATCATGGACATGATATTTGCCGAAAGACTCAGTCAGCTTCGGATGAAACTTGTTGGCGTGGCTTGTACCAACCCCCGGGCCATCGGCTACCGTTATGCACAGGAACAGGGCATCTATACAACGAGGGACTATCGCGATTTTTTTAAGCTTAAGGACCTCAACATGATCATTGAGCTGACAGGTCGCGATGCGGTAGCCAACGAGATCTCACAGAACAAGCCGGAGCACGTCCGGTTAATGGATTACGTTGCTGCACAGCTGTTCTGGGACGTCTTTCAGATTGAAGAAGAAAGGATTGCCGAGCGCAAACAGGCAGAGAAAGCCCTTACAAAGGCACGTGACGAATTGGAGGGGCGAGTTAAGGAGCGTACCGCGAAGTTGGCTAAAACGACAGAACAACTTAGGCTCGAACTTGGCGAACGTAAGAAAGCTGAAGGGGCGCTCCGACAAAGTGAAGAGGCTTTGCGAACTATCAATGTAGAGTTGGCGCAAGGTTTGTCGGAGGTTTTTGGGGCGTTGAATGAGATATCTTCCGGAAATCCAGAGGTAAGGATACCTGAAACATCAAAAATCGATTTGATAGCCAAACTGAAACACATCGTAAATCTTACTGCTAGAGATCTTGGAGAAATTGTGGATCTATCCCACGAATTTGCCATAGGCCTGGCGGAGCACTTTGACGTGCTGCACAGGGTGTCTAGAGGCGATCTAAAGGCACGAGTTTCGGGTTCTTCGACTATAGAACTGCTCGAGTTTTTAAAGAAAATGACAAATGAGACAATTGAGAGTGTTTCTAATGAAATCACGGAGCGCAAGCGTGTAGAAGTGATGCTTGAGCAGATGTTTCAGACAGTAAAAAAGGGCCATGATGACCTTTTGTCAATTCTGAATATGTTGCGTTTGGGTATTGCAACTGTTGATCGGGGCGGCCGTATCTCATTCCTTAATCAGACAGCCCAACAGCTTATAGAGAAAAGCGGCATGGCCGTTTTAGGAAAGCATTGGCAAGAGGTGTTTTTGTTTGACGGGAGAGACAAGGCCAAACTAGAAGATATGCTGAAACACCCTTCTAAAGAAAGACCGAAGTTACAAGCTCAAGTCCAGTTTCATGAAGGGCGGCGTTACTGGATGGATATCGAAGTACGAGAGGATCCTCGAAACCCGCAAAAGGAGATCCTCTTTCTCTATGACATGTCGGAAATATACGACCTGCGGCGTATGCTGGAAGGCAAAGTGCGATTTCATGATCTTGTAGGAAAAACCGAGGGAATGCAGAATATTTACAAGCAGATTAGAGAGGCCTCCAAGGTAGATTGGACAGCCCTAATCGAAGGACAAACAGGGACGGGCAAAGAACTAGTCGCTCGCGCCATACATTTTTCAAGCCATCGGAAGGAGAAACCCTTTATTGCAGTCAACTGTGCCGGATTGAACGATTCACTGCTGACCAGCGAGCTTTTTGGACATAAACGAGGGGCTTTTACCGGAGCAGTTGAGGACCATAAAGGTTATTTTGAGGTTGCAAATGGGGGAACGCTACTCCTGGATGAAATCGGAGATATCTCCAGGAACATGCAGACAAGTTTGCTACGTGTTCTTGAAGAAAAAAAGATCACTCGATTGGGTGAATCAATAGCGAGACAAATAGATGTTAGGGTGTTGGCATCAACGCATCGTAATTTGACCGAAGAAGTTACAAGAGGGCGGTTTCGTCCTGATCTGTTGTACCGGATTCGAATTGCCAGGATAACACTTCCGCCGTTGCGCGAGCGCCGCGAGGACATACCTTTGCTTGTTGAAACTTTTCTAAGCCAAAGCCGGGCAGCCACGGGAAAGGCGGTCAAACATGTAAGCCGCGAAGCAATGAGGATATTGCTGGAATACGATTGGCCCGGAAACGTCCGAGAACTCAAAAGTGCTATCGACTTTGCCACACTTCACTGCAAGCCATCCGTTATAAGTACCGAAGACCTGCCCCCAGAAATTCTTCATTCGAAACGTTCTCGGTCGTCTACTATTGACCCACATCAGAACGAGAAACAGCGGATGGTGGCTGCCCTGGAAGCGGCAAAGGGAAATCGCACCGTTGCTGCCCGCGAAATGGGAATAAGCAGGGCCACGCTTTACCGTCGCTTAACCAACCTCCGCATAGATCCCTCAGAGATCCCCATAACTGTCTCACGCGAGACATGAGCGAGACACCGACGAGACACAAATGAGACATAAGTGAGACATAAGTTGTCTCGTTTGTGTTCCATCCTGCGTTGAAAACATCAGAGACATCAGGAGCAATCCTTGCAGATCAACACGTTAGGCGCCAACCGAATCTTTGGCACCCTCTTTGCTATATAGCATGTCATCGGGCTCCGCGGATGGTTTCTTGTTACTCTTCCTTTACGTTTTACAGGAAAAGGTCGTCATCTTTTTCAGGATAGCCCTATTTTTGACAGACTTGTAAAAAGTTGGTTTATGCCGCTATGGAAGAAAAAAGTGTACTCATAGTTGAAGATTCTCCCTCCATACGGGGGGATTTGGCTGAAATGTTAAGCATTGTAGGTTTTCGCCCCCACGCCGTGGAGCGGAAAAGGGAATTTTTGACTTGCCTGGATCGTCAAGCCCCCGATTTGCTACTTTTCGGTTCCGGCATCCATGAGGGGGAAATTGAGGCCTTTGCTGAAGTTGCCCAGCGCGAAAAAAAAGATATCCCCTTTCTTTTTATACGAAATGGCGAAGAAGGCTTGGAAGGAGTAAAGCTTCCGGACACCATTACTTTTTCTTGTCTGGGAAGTAACTTTGAGCCCCCTGAGTTGAAGAAGGCCCTAGAAAACCTTGTTGTAAGAATTGAAACTCCTGAATACAAGGCACTGGACAGCAGTATAATAGGCAAGACTCCTGCGATGATGCAAATGAAGCGTCATATTTTGCGCTTGGCCAAATCTGACTTGACCGTTCTCATTACCGGTGAGAGTGGAACGGGCAAAGAATTGGTGGCTCGGGCTCTGCACAGGTTTTCCCGACGGGCGCCCAAACCCTTTATCAAGGTTAATAGCCCCTCTGTGCCAACACATCTTTTTGAAAGTGAACTTTTTGGGTTTGACAAGGGAGCATTTACTGGGGCTTGGAAGAAAAAACCGGGGAAATTCCAACTTGCTCATACCGGAAGCTTCTTTTTGGATGAAATCGGTGAGCTCCCCTTGCCGATGCAAGCAAAACTTTTGCAAGTTCTTGATGATTACGAGGTTTCACCTCTGGGGAGCACAACCAACACAAAAATTGATACCCGTGTCTTGGCTGCAACTAATGCCGGCCTGAATCGAATGCTTTCTCCGAAGCATTTCAGGCAAGACCTTTATTATCGCCTCAGTGTGACTTCAATCTATGTCCCGCCTCTAAGAGAACGCAAGAGTGACATTGACCTGTTGTGTGACTACTTCTTGAGGAAATATAGTGCACACTATGGCAAGGAACACGAGCCTCTTTCGGATCAGGTCCGTCGGCAATTTAAACAGCGCGACTGGCCCGGGAATATTCGAGAGCTGGAAAATGCTATACGTTATATTGTCGCAGTGGGAAAAGCAGAGATTGTCACAACGAGACAATCGAAGCGACTCAAGACATATCCTCTCAAGGAGGCCGGAAAAAAAGCAGCCCAAAAGGCCGAGAAAGACACGCTTGAGCAAGTACTTTCTTATACCAATTGGAACCGAAAGAGGGCAGCAGCCCTATTGGAAACCAGTTATAGAACACTCTTAAACAAGATTAAGGAATACGGGATTAAGCAAGAGGTTGGCACTAGTTTCCACCCATAAATGGTATGACCCAATACGGCGTTCTCCGCGGGTTTGCGCCTGCGGCTTATAAAAAGGTCATCCTCGACGCAGCGCTGCTGCGACTGCGGTAAAAACCCCTGTGCGGCCTTGTCTTGGACCAAAATCTACCCTTTCTGGACGGATACTAGCTCCCAGCATTTTGTTGGAGTCAAGGAGTTCGTGGATGGGCACTAGCTAGGAGGTGAGAACAGTGGAAAAGACACTTTTTTCTACGACTGAGGTGGCAGGATGGCTTGGTGTGTTCCACACAACAGCCAGACGATGGATTGAGCGAGGCAAGATCAAGGGGATAAGAGTAGGCAGGAACTATAAGGTTCCCGTCGAGGAAGCAATCAGGGTTTTAAATTATTACAAGATACCTCTTCCCGGGCCACTGAAAAACCACGAACTCAAGAAGACCGGACAAGTTAATGACCCCTCCTTCTATAAAAGCGGCTCAAATTCTATACTGCAAAAGCTGTTGCTTGTTGAGGAAATAGAAGACCCAGCTTTTGTGTGCAGACAGGATGCCATCTTAGGTGCCAACCAGGCTTTTTGTCGTTTGCTAGGCTACAGCCAGGTGGATATGATTGGTCTTGATGTGGGAAAAGTCCTGGACAAGACTACCAAAAGCAAGCTCATTGAGTTTGCCCAAGAGCAGCAAACCAGCCCTGGCAAAGGCGCCGCAGACTATGAGGGTTATTTGAAGGGAAAGGAGAATACAACAAATAAGGCGAGGATTACGATTGGCTCGCTGGACCGTCTCAAGGGAGTCTTTTTGTTGGTCATCAAGAATTGACCTCTTACTCCCTTGTTATCTCTTTATCCTTGGCAAAATCCCTTGCTTTTTCGGCAAACCCCCTGAGACGATCATCGACCAAGCGGAATAGACTCCCCCTTGAATTCCTCTGCGGAATGGTTGGCCAATTCTTCCGGGGCAATAACCTTGCCGTTTTTCCCGGGCATTATGGCAACACCTTGAGAGTCCATCTGAAGCAAAAACCCCTGGGCCTCCACATTTTCCCTGAGTGCATCAACAATCTTGCGACGTTTGCTTTCATATTTCTTACGTAAGACCTGTTCTTTGTACCGATAGTCATCGGCATTAAAGGCTGTACGAATAGTCTCTTTTAGACCTCGTGTAAGGTCATCCAGGGCCTTTTTAAGGTTCCTGCCTTGTCCAGGGGGTAGTTTTAAAGCAATCGGCTTGTCTGTTTCTTTGAAGTTGTGGACATAACACCAGTCAGGGGGTGGGCCCTGTTTTTTTGCTACTTCTTCCAGGAAGCTCCGGGCGATATAAGTAGCTCCCGTGTCGGCCCTGCCTGCCATGTAGATATTATACTCGGGATCAGACATTGCGATACCAAACTCGATAGCTTCCATGGCTCGCTTTTGCCCCACGACCTTGTGTTTTACAGGACAAAGCTTGTCTGTTGAGTTGACCTTAAGGCTTTCAGGCTCTACATAAAAACGGAGTCCTTTTACAGGCACCTCTTTGAACTTTTTGGCCATCTTACACCCCCTCCAGCCCACAAAGTTGACCTTGCTTTCGCCTAACGAGTTCTTTATACAGCGAAACATATTCTTGGGCCGATTGTTTCCAGGAAAAGTCGGCCCTCATCCCATTTTCCACTACTTTTCCCCAGGCCACCCTATTGTCATACATTCTGACAGCAGTCTCAATTTGTCCCAAGAAATCTTTTGCTTTATAACCGGCAAACTTAAACCCAGTCCCCTTGCCTGATCTAGGATCAAATTGTTCAATAGTATCGTCAAGCCCTCCTGTAGCCCTTACAATAGGCACTGTTCCGTATTTTAGGGCATGGATCTGGGTCAATCCACAAGGCTCATAACGAGACGGGACCAAAAGCATGTCAGCACCTGCCATAATGCGATGAGCAAGGGTTTCATCAAATTCAAACCGAGGAAATACCCTTGCCGGATACTGTTGAGCGATTTCCCCCACTACTTGTTGATATTTTTGTTCACCCGCAGCCAGTATCACCAATCCCACATCCAACTTGATAATATCTTCAACTACCTTGACGAACAGTTCGTAACCTTTTTGTGCTGTTAGTCTAGAAATAACTCCACACAGCGGCCGTTTAAGGAAATGTGCATCAAGGCCCATTTCACGGATAAGGGTGGCCTTGCATATCCGTTTGCCTTTCATATCATCAGCGCTATACTGATTATCGATCAATGGATCTGTTACAGGATTCCAAACAGCGTAGTTTGCCCCGTTAAGGATCCCGTGCAGATCAGCCGATCTGTTTCGAAGGATACCCTCCATGCCTAATCCAAATTCAGGAGTCTTGATTTCCCGACTATATCTCGGGCTCACAGTTGTTATCGCATCCGCATACACGATACCGGCTTTCAACAGGCTAATGTCTCCCCAATATTCAATCCCATCTGGATGAAGCTCACTGGCAGGCAAGCCACAAGTAGAAAGCATCTTGGCAGGAAAGATTCCCTGATATCCCATGTTATGGATGGTAAAGACTGAAGAAAGTTTAGAAAGAAAAGGATCTTTGCGGTAAAGTGTTTTTAGATATGCCGGAACCAAACCGGTCTGCCAATCGTGACAGTGAACAACGTTAAAATCTGCTCTTACCTCTTTGGCAAAGATGAGGGCCGCACGACTCAGATATGAAAACCGTTCCAGGTTGTCCTCATAATCTCCTTGCCAAGTGCCATATAGGTTCATCCGGTCAAAGAGGTCGTTTCTATCAAAGAGAAAGACAGGAACTCCTTGCTCTGTGCGTACTTCAAAAACATCACACGGAAGTACTGCATCGCCCAAAGGAACCTTGAGCCCGGCAAACACTTTTTTTGCGGTAACGCCTTGTTCCTTAATTGTGCGATAAAAGGGAAGGCCTACAGCCACCTCTACACCAAGCTTGCTCACAGCGTAGGGCAATGACTCCGCTACGTCAGCCAACCCCCCCGTTTTGGCAAAGGGAGCCATTTCTGGTGCAACAAACCAGACTCTAATATCTTGTGCCACGATCCTAGTATCCGTTGTCTTTTTCTACAGCAGCTAAGAGATCTTTATAGATTTCAGGAATGGAATAGATAACACGATTCCAAGAGGGAAGCTGTGTACTTGCCCCGTTTTTTCTTGCCTCTTCCCAGGCCTCCGCAATGAAATCCATAAAATACAATGCAGTAAGTTCCTCCTTGTGCCGGTCATAAATCAGGCCGTTTACATCAGCATCATCGCTGTAGCTTTTTACAAAGCTCAACGCTGTTTGATAGTAGGTTTGCTGTAGCATTTCGATGAAGGCATTATCAACAGGCATGCCGTGGGACCGCATATAATTGAGATAAAACTTTGCAATATCTATAACCATGCGATGAAGCCCTCCGCCGGAATCGCCTTCAGAAAGTCCTTGATGCTTGTGCTCGTAGTTCTTGCACAAATCGATTTGGGCGATCTTTTTCATCGTCAGTCTCTTATAAACTTCAGACAAAGTGCTTACCTCAAGGCCCCAATCGTAGGCTATGTTTATGGCCTTAGCAAGACGAGTCATAAAACTAAACTCGCCTGCCAATGGATAGCGGAAGGAATAATGATAATTAAAAAACCCCCCTAATTCATTGTAGCCACGGTTATACGAAATATTGGCCAGGGTTTGAACAAAGGGAGCCACAAAAAGGCGTGTGGTCCTGCCCTTCATCTCCATCTCGGTGGGAGAAATACGGGCGTAATAACCTTTGCAAAACTCAAAATCGTTGTTCGGATTTGCTGTAGGTTCAATGAGTCGAGCCAAGAAAAGTCTGTCATAAGTAACGATATCGCAATCATGCAAAGCTATTACGTCACAGTCGTCAGTGGCAAATAGATATCCCAGAGTGATCCATACAGACTGACCTTTGCCGGGCACACCAGTAGAGATCTTTTTCTCCCGGAGTTTATTGAAGATGTCTTGAATCCGGGGGCCATCCACCCAAACCACCTTAACCTTGCGACCATTATTCCTCAATCTTCCAAAGTACTCTCTTGCCTCTGTAAACTGCCTTTCTTGTCCGGCACCCCCAAGCGCAACCACTATCTTACACAGATAACTGACCTCATTGATTTGACGGATGATATTATCCAAGACCTCGGGGTTACGAATCTCATCATAAAGGCAGGGCAGGAGAAGCCCAATACACATTTGCCTGGAAAATCCCACCAGTTTCTTTTCCGACCATGACAGATATTCTTCTGGATCCAACAGATCATAAAGTCCATGGATTGTTGTAATAAGACCGTGTTGGTGAAATTCGCTCATAACAACACCTTCCCCTTGCCACGCAGCTTTGCAATAACCATTGTTATTAATCGTATAACCCGAACTTTTTGAGAACTTACCATGGCACTTCTTAAGCTACCAGCATAACACGCAAATCCATTACATTGGTATTCGTGGGGCCGGTCTTGATGAGGTCTTCAAGCCTTTCAAAGAAATGATAGGAATCATTGTCGGCCAAAGAGTCGGCCGGACTCAGTTCTAGAGACTCGGCCCTTTGAATGGTATGACCATCAGCTATGGCCCCGGCAGCATCCGTTGGCCCATCAGTCCCATCAGTCCCTCCACTAAGCACTACAACGCTTTCCAGGCCTTCCAGATCAAGGGCTGCGGCGAGGACAAACTCCTGATTCCGCCCGCCCAACCCACTCCCTTTTATGGTAACAGTGGTCTCACCACCAGAAAGCACACAGGCCGGTCGGCGCAAGGGTTGACCAGTCTTTAAGATCTCTTTGGCTATACCAACATGCACCTTTGCGACATCAGCGGTTTCACCTTCCAACATGGTAGAAAGGATCATTGTGTTGTAACCTAACTCATGGGCTTTCCCTTGAGCTGCTAAAACTGATTCAATGTTACTGCCCACAATAGCGTTTTGGGTGGCGGAAAATATTCGATCTCCGGGCTTAGGATTATCAAGGAGTTTACCATCAACCCCCTTTTGAATATAGTGCAGCACATCCCTGGGCACTTTCTCGCCGATATTGTATTTGTTAAAGATTCTCATACACTGCTCAAAACTACTCGAGTCCGGTACCGTTGGACCGGAAGCAATGACGTCTAGATCGTCTCCAACAACATCAGAAAGGATTAAGGTAACTAGCGTTGCAGGGTAGACAGCCTTTGCCAACCCACCCCCTTTTACTTGAGATATATGTTTGCGAACAGCGTTGATTTCATGGATGGTGGCTCCACAGGCGAGAAGCACTTTGGTAGTATCTTGTTTATCAGAAAGACTCACTCCCTCAACTGGTAGAGGAAGAAGGGCTGAACCGCCCCCCGAGATTAGACAAATGACCAGATCCTCCTCCTTGGCCCGCAAAGCAAGTTCAAAGATAGCCAGTGCACCCGCTTGACCCGCTTTGTCCGGTACGGGATGGCCGGCCTCAATGAGCCTAACATGGCTCAGGCCGGCCACATGACCGTATTTTACGTTTACCAGGCCATCGCTAATGCGGTTTCCTAACAACCCTTCCAGGGCCTTGGCCATGGAAGCTCCAGCCTTGCCCGCACCAATCACATAAAGGTCTTGAAAGGCTGAAAGATCGTAAGGCATGCCATCTACGAAGAGACGTCCTGTCTTAACGTTACAGTGGCGATGAACCGCTGCCTCTGCTTCCACGGCGCCAATGCCGGCATGAAAGATATCCTGCGCATCTTTTCTCATCTTGGAAAGATTTGTAGAAGGCATATAAATGTACGTCTCTGAATCCCTATAATTTATCGACCATTAGGAACTGACAATAAATAAGTCGTTGAGTTTCACGCCCAGATTTAGGTCAGATTTGGTTGATCTGATTGAACAAAACCGCAGACTTAGCAAGCTAAGTTGAGAATTTTGTGATTGAAGATCAACCAAAGATAGCCTGAAGATGGGATGTGAAAACTATGAGTTATTTATTTCCAGTTCCTTAGGCTCATTACTCCATCATTCCAATAGTGGTGCTAGGTTCTTACTCCGGAAGTATAAAATAGAAATTATTGCCATCGGGAGTCGGTTCGTAACCAGCTACGCCACCATGTAATTCGACGGCATTTTTTACAAATGCAAGGCCATGCCCGGTGCCGGGCCTGCTTGAGCTGTCTGCTCCACGATATCCCTCCTCAAAGACGCTTTTTCTCTCTCGAGCAGGAATGTGAGGACCTGTGTTGAAGACGTTGTACTTGATCCCGCCTTTATCTCGACCGAAATAATTTTTTAGCTTTTCTCTTCCGTAGGATAGATACTTTTGGGACCTGCCATCCTTGCCGGTTATTTGGTGGGCATATTTAAGGGCATTGGAAAAGAGGTTTGCATATACTTGCGCCATGAGACCAATATCCACCACCACAACCATATCATCGTCAGGTATGCCGCTGTATCTATTGTCTATGGTGATCCCGTTTTCGGCAAATTGGTCAGCTAAGCGCTCTAGTTGGGGAATAATGACGGCATGTTTCATGTTACAGGCCTTGGTCCTGAGTGTAAGACGGCCTTCATCAAAATGACTCTTTCGAAGTAGCGTTTCAAGGAAAAGGCTTGTGCTGTGATAGTGTTTTTCGATGTTTCCAAATTCTTCCGCAAGCCCACGATTTACTTCTCGTAACTCCGCCAAGATCGGTTCAAAATCTTTACACTGGGTCCCAGCTTGCAAAGAGTGTTTTTTAAAAAGCTGTTCAATCTCCTTGTTTTTCCGTATCTTCCCCCTTAAACGCCTTAAAAAGAGCTTATATACCATGTTGGGAATGATAACATTATGCTCAATATCACCGACCAGGCTTTTGATAAATGCTATATGCTCGCTATACTTCTCAAGCAAAAAGCGCATGTGTACATTAAAGCCTATACGATTGGCATACTTTTGAAAGAAAAGCTCCTGATGTTGGTCTAGATGGTCACGCGGATATATTTCCAACATCCCGATAACATCGTTATCCGCAGCCAAAGGAAGCTCTTTGGTAAGTTGCCTGTTCCCATGTACCGCAAAAACGATTGATTGTTCTCTAGAGTAAGGAAACTCCCTAAATTTTATCGGGCTTAGAGGCGGGGCGCCTATTTCAGTCCCGACATTTTCACTTTTTGCTACAAGCACAAATTGGCTCTTAGGGAAATCTACAATATAGAGCAGTGCGTTCAAATTGAAGAAAGACCTGGGAATGCCCACCGATATCTCGTATATATCTTCTATGCTCTCAAATTCCTGCGCCAAGTCAAAGAAGGTCTTCAGGGCATTACTTTCCACTCTAGTAAAGCCGTAGCTAGTATAGTCGGCCTTCTTTTCCACAATCCTGGCTGCTATGTGCTGCGAAATGGTCACCGATGAGCTCCCAGGTAGTGTCCATTCACGAACCGTCAAAAATCAATGGACACTGGCGTAAGTTTCCTTTGGTATTTGGAAACCCACATTTCTTTATAGCGTATAATAACCGAAAATGTCAAAGTAAAACCAGCGGTTTTGAGCACTTACAATCAGTGAATGCCTACAGTCTATTTGCCTGAGCAGCTACAGCCGATTTTCGTTACGTTTTGAACTTTTTATTCTTTACAACGACCAAACATTCAACTATTTCCTTCTAGGAACAGAACTCGGTTTGTACTGATCCAATACATTTCGCACAACCGAATCATATAACCCCAAGGGAGGGAAGAGTGAAATCCGGCCAAACAACTAATCCTATGGATGTCTCCAAAGAAGACGACCTTGATCAACTTTGTATCAACACTATTCGAATGCTTGCCGTAGATGCTGTTGAAAAGGCACACTCTGGTCACCCCGGAATGCCTATGGAGGCTGCCGATATAGGATACATACTCTGGACACGCTTTTTGAAACACAACCCGGGAAACCCTGATTGGCCTAATCGTGACAGATTCGTCTTATCTGCCGGTCATGGATCTATGCTCTTATATGCCCTTCTTCATCTTACCGGATACGAGGTTTCACTTGACGATATCAGACAGTTCCGCCAGTGGAAAAGTAAAACCCCCGGACACCCTGAATACGGGCAAACGCCCGGGGTAGAAACAACAACGGGCCCGCTTGGACAGGGTTTTTCAAATGCAGTGGGCATGGCCATAGCTAATGGATACCTTGCCGAATATTTCAATCGTCCGGATTACTCTATTGTTGATTATTTCATATATGGTCTGGCCGGTGACGGAGACATGATGGAAGGAATAACTTCAGAGGCGGCATCTTTAGCCGGCCATCTTGGTTTGGGACGTCTGGTTTTCATCTATTTGGATAACCGCATTACAATAGAAGGAAACACAGAGCTTACCTTTACTGAAGACGTTGCCAAGCGCTTTTCGGCCTATGGCTGGCACGTAGAAAAAGTGGACGGCTATCACCTTTCTGAGATTGTCTCAGCCCTGGATAAAGGGAAAGAAGAAGCTAAAAGGCCCTCATTGATTATTGCCCGCACACACATCGGTTTTGGAAGTCCCAACAAACAGGATACAGCCTCAGCTCATGGAGAACCTTTGGGAGCTGAAGAAGTACGATTGCTTCGAGAAAGACTCGCCTGGCCCGAAACGCTGTTTCATGTCCCCGACAAGGCGCTAACACACTTTCGCGACGCATTGGTAAGGGGGCGTGAGTCCGAGGCGGATTGGTTGAACGTGTTTCAGGCTTATGCCAAGGAATATCCGGACTTGGCCGCAGAGTGGAAGGATTTCCACAATGGAAAATTGCCCACAGGCTGGCAAGATACGTTACCTGCCTTCAAACCAAACGAAGGCCCAATTGCTACGCGTAGCGCCTCAGGAAAGGTCCTTGAGGCTGTAGCCCCAAAAATGCCCGCCCTGTTGGGTGGCTCTGCAGACCTGGCGCCTTCTACGAAGACATTCGTTAAGGGACTTGGTGTTATAAAGCAAGATCCTTGTGGAAGAAACATCCACTTTGGTATCCGAGAACATGCCATGGGGGGCGTACTCAATGGCATGGCCCTGAGTCAGGCGCTAGTGCCCTACGGCGCCACCTTCCTGGTTTTCTCCGATTATATGCGCCCCGCAATCCGCCTGGCCGCTCTTATGCATTTACAGGTAATCTATGTGTTTACCCACGATTCCGTAGCCGTGGGAGAAGATGGTCCTACGCACCAACCAGTAGAGCACGTAGCTGCTTTAAGGATCATACCAGGCCTGGTTGTCCTGCGCCCAGCCGATGCCAACGAGACGGCTTATGCTTGGAAGCTGGCCCTTGACCGCAAGGAAGGTCCCACTGCGTTGGTTCTTACTCGGCAAAAGCTTCCGGTTATCGACCGGACCCGCTTTGCTTCACCCGATGGCCTCCTTCGCGGTGCCTATGTTTTGGCCGATCCCCCAGAGGGGGAACCAGAAATCCTGCTGTTGGCATCCGGATCAGAGGTCCATGTAGCCCTGGGTGCCTACGAAAAACTTTCACAAGAAGGAATCGCTGTTCGGGTGGTTAGTATGCCGAGCTGGGAGGTTTTTGAGACTCAGGACGAAACGTATCGCAATGAGGTATTGCCAACAAGTATAAGGGCGCGTGTGGCAATCGAGGCCGGTACACCCTTGGGTTGGGAGCGTTACGGAGGTTCTCATGGGAAAGTGATCGGTATTGATCACTTTGGGGCATCTGCCCCCGGAGGGCTTTTGTTGGAAAAATTCGGTTTTACAACCGACAATGTTATTGGTACAGCCAAAGAAGTTCTTGGACTCGTAAAAAGTCTATAAACGGACGACACAGTAAAAAGCCCCAGATGCAAGGCGCGCGTACTGTCCTCAGGCCACTTCAATGGCGCTATCTTGAGGAATGAGGCGTACTTATCGTACGTCGCAATGACGAAAGATGAAGCGCAACGCCGCAGATGGACTTTTTACGAAGTCGCCAGAAGTGCTTGGCAAATCAGGATAGAAGGAGGGAAAGAAGAGTCGATGGCACGTCATAAGAGAATCGAAAGACGAAAAGAGATTGATCGCCGACGGCGGCGCCGGAAGAAGAGAAAGAAGCTTAGAGCTAAAGGCCTGTTGCCGAAAGAAGACAGTTAGCCAGTTTCCATCCATAAATGGCTCTTTTCCACAATCTCGGCGTCAAACGGCACGGTTGCTTGTGCGACGAACCACGGTACGACTCCGCGCAACCCCTTGTTTTGACTCGGGGCGTGCTTGCCTCTCGCCCTTCGGGTCCGCCTGCGGCGGCTCCAGTTTCGCTGTCCTTGACCTTGTGGAAAGTTGCTCATTTTTGAATTGGAAACTTACGCCAGTGCACATTATTTGATAAGCTATTCGTAGACGAACACTAGTCAACCTATGTTCGGGTTATACAATTAATAAAGACCATGACAATGGGCTGAATCATGCAGATTTGTGTTGTTGACGGTCAAGGGGGGGGAATAGGAAGTCTTGTCATAAAGAAGCTTCGGGAGACTTTCGAAGAATCCGTAGAAATTACCGCTCTTGGAACCAATGCCATAGCTACGACCCAGATGCTCAAAGCCGGGGCAAATCGAGGTGCTACGGGTGAAAATGCCATTGTACGCACAGTAGAACAGGCCGATATCATTATTGGCCCAATGGCAATTGTCCTAGCCCATGCCATGATGGGGGAGGTAACACCCCCTATAGCAGAAGCTATTGCCGCAAGCCCTGCCAAAAAATTCTTGATCCCGCTTTCCCGGGAAGACGTTCACGTGGTTGGGTTACCCCATACGCCCCTTCCTCCGCTGATAGAAATACTCATAGAAAAGCACCTCAAAGGATTGGTTGCAAAAGCAGACACTTGAAGATCAAACTTGCCAAAACCGCGGGCTTTTGCATGGGGGTTCACAGGGCTGTCGATATGGTATTGGATGTTGCCAACAGCCACCCCCCCCCCATTTACACCCTTGGATCACTGATTCATAATCCCCAGGTCTTAGAAATACTGGCACAAAAAGGAATCTCAATCCTCAATGACCCCACTGAAGCCCCGCCTGGAACTGTGGTCATAAGGGCCCATGGTATTTCGCCCCAGACCAAGGAAGCCCTTGTTGACGCAGGTTTTACCATCATTGATGCCACTTGCCCACGAGTGATCAAGGTTCAGAGAATAATCGCCAAGTATGTCGGCCAGGACTACGGTGTAATAATTGTGGGTGATGAGAACCATCCTGAGGTTGTAGGTCTTCTCGGTTTTGCCGAGGGGCAAGGTTATATAGTAAACCAGCCAAGCGATCTCGCCCAAGTCCCACGATTTGAAAATGCCATTATTGTCGCTCAAACCACCCAGGACGGAAAACGCTTTGAAGCCGTTGTTAGTACTGTAAAAAGACGTTTTCCCAATGCGAAAGTTTTTAATACCATTTGTGATTCAACCCGCGAACGTCAGGCCGAAGTCAGAGAAATGGCAAAAGGGGTTGATGCCATACTGGTAGTTGGGGGACACAACAGCGGTAATACTCAGAGGCTGGCTCAAGTAGTTGAACAAGAAGGGGTACGTGCCTTCCATATCGAGAGTGAGGCAGAGGTGGATTTCAGTGCAATTAAGGATGCGCAGGCTGTTGGTGTTACGGCCGGGGCGTCTACGCCGAATTGGGTAATTAAGAAAGTCTATAGAACTTTGGAAACGCTGCCCAATAGTACAAAGGGTCAATGGCGGCAGGCCATCTTTAAGCTACAACGCTGGTTGCTACTGAGCAACGTATATCTGGCATTGGGAGCAGGGTGCCTCAGCTATACCTGTGCGCTCTTGTCCGGGATACGCCCGAGTCTTCCCGCTGCTGTAATGGCCGGCTGTTATGTCCTTTCCATGCACATATTGAACAACTTCATAGGAAAGGAGGCAGTCAGGTACAATGACCCTGACCGGGCCTACTTCTATGAATATTATCAGGGCATTCTTGTAACACTTGCCGTTTTATCGGGAGCCACAGGCCTTTTCATGGCTTTTCTTCTGGGTGCTGTGCCGTTCGCACTACTCGGTATCATTAGTGTTTTCGGTCTTCTATACAAGGTCAAACTTTTTCCGAATTGGCTAAAACTGGGAGAAAAGATCCAACGCATCAGCGACATACCAGGTTCAAAAACCGTGTTGATTGCCATGGCATGGGGAGTAGTGACAGCGGTACTTCCTCACCTTTCGCAAAGATTACAACTTACCACTGAAATGCTTTTCATTACCTTCGTGGCTTCTGTCATAGCCTTTGTACGAACAGCCTTTTTCGATATCCTAGATATGCAAGGGGACAGGCTTGTAGGACAGGGAAGCCTTCCTATTGTCATCGGGGAAAAAAGGGCGCTATCGTTGTTAAAGCAACTCTTGATATTCACTATGGCTATTTGCCTTTTCGCTCCCATAATGAATCTCGCATCAAGTTTGGCTTATGGCTTGATTCTTTCAATTTTTTACTTGGGATGGGTTATTCAGGCTTGGATAGTACCGGGTTTCAAGTTTGAATTCTTGGTGGAAACCGTTTTCCCGTTTTCGGCAGCCGTTTCACTGCTGTGGCAATTGCTGGCCTAAAAACAGGGTAAACGACTTGCCGTTACCTTCGAGGAATGAGAGGTGTCTGCGTGTCTGACAAACCGACCTACGAGGAACTGGAATGCAGACTCAAGGCCCTGGAAAAGCAAAGCATCGAACATCGACACGACGAGGCGGCCCTGCGCCAGCTCGAGGAGACGTATGCCGGGTTGGTGGAGGCCTCTTTGACGGGCATTTACATCGATCAAGACGATACAATTGTCTTTGCCAACCGGAGATTTGCCGAAATATACTGTTACCACAGAAATGAGCTCATCGGCATGAAGTCCTGGAAGCTCGTCCACCCCGATGACAGGGCACTGACCAACGAACGCAGAGAAAAACGGCTCAGAGGTGAGCCGGTGCCGTCTGAGTACGAGGCCAGGGGATTGAGTAGCGATGGACGCACCATATGGATCAAGCGGAGAAATTGTCGGATTAACTACAAGGGAAAGGCGGCCATATTGGGCAATGTGGTGGACATCACACAGCGCAAGGAGATGGAGAAGGCCTTGAGGCAATCGGCGCAAAACCTTCGTTTCCTGTCTTCTCACCTGCTTACGGCCCAGGAAAGAGAGCGAAAGCGCATTTCCATTGAACTCCACGACGAGCTTGGCCAGGCCATAACGGTGCTCAAACTTCAATTGCGGGCCATCGAACGGAAGCTACCGGAAGAACACAGCAGCCTAAAGAACGATTGCGAACAGATCCTCCACTATGTAGACGGCATCATCGAAAACGTGCGGAGGCTTTCCCGGGACTTGAGCCCGTCGATCCTGGAGGATCTGGGCCTTTCGGCCGCCCTTGACTGGCTGATTGATGATACCAGCCGGCACTACGAAATCCAGGCGGACTGTGAGATGGACGACATAAATGATGTCTTTTCACATGAAGCCCAAATCACCGTATACAGGATCTTTCAGGAAATCCTTGCCAATGTGGGGAAACACGCCAATGCCGGTCGGTTGTCCGTTAGGATAAAGAAAGGAAACGGCCGCGTCTCTTTCCATGTCGTGGACGACGGTATGGGTTTTGACCTGGATCGTGTTCATGACCAGGAACCGACGGAGAAGGGATTGGGCCTGGCGGCAATGGATGAACGGGTGCGAATGTTAAAAGGGTCTCTGGACATACAGACCCGGAAGGGGGCGGGAACGAGTATCGCCTTCACTATTCCGACAACGAAAGGATAACACTGCCATGTCTCATTGTCGTATCCTCCTGGCCGACGACCACATGATGTTCCGACAGG
>RCNB010000516.1_pt1 | contig 25968 bp, 22 predicted proteins | sample 2041321 | NCBI WGS metagenome assembly RCNB01 (sample SAMN09708232, study PRJNA481090) | Marine sediment metagenome, whole genome shotgun sequencing project. | reverse complement strand
GACAGCGCTCCAACCAGGTGGGCCAGGCGCCACCAGCGTGTGAAGCGTCTGAAATGTGTCTTGCCCTTTGGCAGGTCTTCCAGCATGACATGGGGTCGGTTCTTGCCGTGTTTTCGATCCTGGTATTCACGGTAGAACCACAACGCAGAATGCAGCCAGAAGAAAGAAAATGTGCCCAGCAACAGGCCGATCATACCCTTAGATGCAAGCCACATCTCAGGGTATTCCTCAAAATTGTTGGTTGTGCCGTGTGGTTGAAAGGTCACATAACCTTCGGTCGCATCTGCATGGCAGGTCTGGCAGGTTTCAAGGCGGTTGCCGTTGTGCACCTTTGAATCCGGTTCGGTGACCCGTTTGATGCTGTGTGAGCCGTGGCAGTCGTAACACTTAGCTGTTTCGCTGTAGCCCAACCGGGTGATTTTGCCATGGTAGGTTTCCAGGTAGCTTTCCATCGTTTCCTGATGACAATTACCGCACTCTGCGGTAATCGCCAGTCTTCCCTGCAAGTTATTGGATACGGCAACTCTATGAGTCGTATGGCAGTCGCCGCAAACCGCCGCGTCGGTGTTGCCGCTGCCAATTTCCTTGCCATGTACCGAGGTCATGTAGATATCAAGAACCCTGGCATGGCATTGGCCACATATAAGCGGTGTCTTCAAGCGGCTTTCGGGGTTGTTAATAGTGTCTGTTGGTTTGATGTAATGGGCATCGTGGCAATTGTGGCAAGCTGCGTTGGTGCGTGATTGGTCGTCGATGCTGGGCCGGGCATGCACCGAACTCATGTAGCTATCTATCTTTTCAACCACGACACCAAGACGGCGGTCTTCTTCGGTGATGCCGTTTTGTTGTGCACCTTCCCAAAGGTCCATGTGACACTTGATACAGCCAACCTTCCGGTTGATTCCCTTTCTGTGTTTCGTTTTGATGATGTCCTGGTGGCAACCCACGCAATCCTGGCGACCGTGCACGCTTTGATTGAATTTTTCTGCGGTGACATGCAGGGCCCGCTCCTGCCCGTCGGCTCCCTCCCTTGAGTAGCCTTCTTTGCCATGACACCTCAGGCATTTATCGTTGGCCAGCCTGGGGTTTTCAGGTTCGGCAAAAGCAATACTACTCAGCGGTATCTGCGTGGTTGATACCAATACGATGGCAAGTAGAATTTTTACAGGTGGAATGAGGCCGGCTAGTGAATTTAACGGGGAAGTTGTTTGGTAAAACCGCGCCATTGGAGACAGATCCTTATTATTTGTTATTGCATAAATCTCTGTAAGCTATCAATCTGCGTCGCATCTCCTCAAACAGGTTTCAAGCAATATCAATAACTTTCACGATGCTGCGCAGCTTGAACAAGTCAATAATGAACTAGAACACCGTTTCTGTATACCGGTTTCGGGCAGCCATTGACAATGGCTGTACATAAAAAATATACATGGCAGGTTAAAGCCTATCTCTATGAAAAGTATAGATAAAACATTGTTTCATGAGGTCTTTTAGTACACAAAAAATATACTTAAGGACGGAAATTGAAGCCTGCTAAATTCACTTGTGAATAATCCAAAATAATTAAGCAACTGAATTTAATGACTTTAGATGGTGGCTTGTCTCTTTGTGGATCAATTGGCATGGATGTTGCATCTTAACAAGGGTGAAACAACAATGCGAGGTGGTCACATGAATGATAAAGCTAACATCCTCATCGTAGATGACGAAGCAGTGGTTCGCCACAGCCATCTGAGGAGTCTTGAAGGCAGCGACTGTAACACCCGGGCAGCGGAAGGTGGCATGCAGGCAATACAGTTGATGGAGGAATATCCCGTTGATGTCGTACTGCTTGATCTTCGTATGCCTGACCTGGATGGCATGGATGTCCTAAAAATCATCAAGCAACGGTGGCCCGACAGCGAAGTCGTTGTTATTACGGGTTATCCGTGTATTGAAACCGCCAAGCAGGCAGTCAGACTGGGTGCATTCAATTACCTGACCAAACCCCTGGGTCCGGATGAAGTCATCAAAGTAGCAAATGATGCAATGACTCAAAAACGCTGGTCATTACGAAGTGATCGGGATGAACAGCCAGAAACAGATTTTTCTGCGCAGCAGCGCACAAACGAATTTACTAAACATTAAAAATTAATCGATTCGAGGAGCATATTGTGAACACCAAATTACAAGTACTGGTTATTGACGATGACGCCGTTGTTGGTCGTAGTTTCGACCGGGTCCTCTCAGAGAAGGGCTATGAAGTCAGCACTGCACTGAGTGGTGAGGAAGCACTGGATACGATGAACAATACTGATTTTGATCTTGTCTTTACCGATATCAAAATGCCGGGTATGGATGGCCTCGAGGTCACTGAGCGCATCAAGGCCCGTTGCCCCTGGACGCCGGTAGTGGTGATCACTGGCTATGGCACGCAAGACAATGAAGCCAAGGCGTCAGTCCTGGGTGCAAGTGGTTTTGTACGTAAACCGCTAACACCTGAGATGATTGAAAGCATCACTTTAAAGGCAGTCAACGACGCAGCGAATGACGCAGAAGTAGCTAAAGAACTGAACGAGCAAGTTCATGAAGCAGTTATTGAAAGCGAAGTAAAGATGGTAAGTGAGGCAGAAGAGCCTAAAACCATCAACAGCATGGCCAAGAATATTGGTTTGTTTTTCGCTTCACCATTTATAGCCCTCGGCTACGTAATTGCGTTACCATTCGTCGGTTTCTATATGTTCGCAAAACTGGGTCGTGAAGCCTGGGTGAAAAAGCAACAGTCCAAGTAAGGGAAGCGAGTATCCAGAACAACCGGGGCTTATGAAGCCCCGGTTTTTTAGGTCAAGACGACCCGTCAAAGGAGATTGATAATGAAGGTCGGGAGCACAACAGGCGATTCAGCGGGAAATAAACGAGCTGAATTGTCTGTCCTAATAATGTTTTTTATATGTTGCATGGTTTTCAGCGGCGTTTTGTACGCACAAGAGACAGCTGAAACTGAGATACCGTCAGCACAGGAGAATGCGGAACCCGCCGTTATAGAAGGTGCCAAGGCCGCCACAGAAGAAGCACAAGTGGATGTTACCTCAAGGCTTGAGGAACTCCTCAAGAAGAATGCCAAGTGTCTAAGGTGTCATAACAGGGATAAGAGCAAGCTACTCGAAGATGGTGAGAGTATGTCCATACAGGTGCACCGTGAGGATTACCTGAGTTCAGCACACGGTGAAGTCAGCTGCGTCAGTTGCCACCGGGCCATCGGCAATAGAAAACACCCATCGAAAAGTACCAATATTACAATTAACACCGAGCGGGAATATTCCGTTGAGATGAACGACAGTTGTCGCAAGTGCCACCGGGAAAAATCCACCCAGTACAAGGGCAGCATACATGCCGCATTGGTTGCGCAAGGCAGTACCAAGGCACCTGTCTGTACAGATTGTCATAGCGCCCATGCAGTTCAGACTATGGAGGATTTCCACGCGGAAACAGGATTCCCATGTAAGAATTGTCACGAGACCATATTCAATGCCTATTCTCATAGTGTGCATGGCGAGGCCAGAATTAATGGAAATACTATCAGGGACACGCATATCCAGTCGCCGATCTGCTCAGACTGTCATAAGTCCCACGAGATAACTGCACTGGAGATTGGTGACACATTGCGAAGCACCTGTATTGGTTGCCATGAAAATGTCGTGCTGCTGCATACCCAATGGTTGCCAAATGCCGGCACACATCTTGATATTGTCTCCTGTGCCGTCTGCCACGCACCGTTTGCCAAACGCAGATTTGACCTGCATCTCTATGACAATGTCGCCGGGGTTCCGGTGGTCCAGAAAGAGGGCGAAGAATCACTTCAGCAGCAACTACAGGACATAGCAGATGAGGGCGGTGATGGAGATCCGCTGGAAATATGGAAACAGAGAGGCGGGATGGGTCAGCAAGGTCAGGCTGTGGATATTTCTTTGCGGAGTCGAATGGAAGTCATGTCCGGCGTTGCGGCGCACCAGATCGCCAACAAGAGTTTTGCAGTCAAGACATGTGACAGTTGCCATGAGCCTGGTTCCAGGCAGCGTCAGAATGTCACGGTGTCCATTCCCGGAGCAGATGGCAGGAAACAGAGTTTTGAAGCCGACAGAGAGGCTTTGAGCAACGTTGGAGCTGTGAACTCCATCAGTGATTTTTATGAACTGGGTGGCAACAAGAACAAGCTTCTGGACTATATGCTATTGCTTTCATTGCTCGCCGGATTTGCCATTCCAATTGGTCATTTCACATTGGGCAAGATGATCAAAGAAAAAATAAATAAAGGAGAGCAGTGATGTCAACGATTCCTTCAGAACCAAATCAATCTGACAACTGGATAAAAGCACCGGATCCCGACTTGTATATTAATCCGCTGCCGATACGTATCTGGCACTGGCTAAACGCGCTGGGTTTTGTGGTTTTGATCCTGAGCGGTACTCAGATCAGGTATGCAAACCTGTTTAACCTGATGAGTTTCGAAACAGCTGTCAGGACGCACAACTGGGTTGCGTTTGCGGTTATCGCCAACTATTTTGTTTGGCTCGGTTTTTATCTTTTCTCAGATAAAATCACCGTCTATCACCCTGAACTCAATATGAAGAAGTTCTTTACCAAGGCTTTTGCCCAGATGGAGTACTACAGTTTCGGTATCTTCAAAGGTGCGAAGGGACCCCACAAGGTCCTGCCCCATGACAAATTCAACCCGTTGCAAAGTATTACCTATCAAATCGTGATGCTGCTGGTTGTACCTGTACAGTTCGCCACGGGTCTAATGATGTGGGACATCAAACGCTTCGAGGGTGCCATCGAGATGCTGGGTGGCCTGAAAGTGATAGATACAGTACATATGCTGATTTACATCTTCTTCGTATCTTTCACGCTGGTACACGCCTATATGGGTGCACTGGGTAAAACTCCGGCAACACATTTCAGAGAAATGTTCACCGGTTACGAGGAAGAGCACTAATAACGCGGTTTATGTTCAGGACAAGGTGAGGCCGGGAACCGGTCGAGAGGGCAGCCTGGGCTGTGTGTGGCGCGATCGTGTCAGTTTTGCACAAATCGTAGGGTGGGTAACTTGTTACCCACGGGTATGTGATTTCCGCGTCGAACCCTTCGTTCGTGGTTATGAAAACGTGGGTAACAAGTTACCCACCCTACAAGTCAGGAATTCCTGTCACCGGTTTCGTCTTCATTCGAGGACAGGCCGCGGATGCGGATATCGTATTTTTTCATCAGTGCCTGAAAATTGCTGCGCTGCATACCGGTTTCTTCGGCACTGGCGGTAACGCTCCACCGGTTTCTTTTAAGCGCGCCCAGGATGAAAAGTTTTTCGACATTTTCCACCGATTTCTGGCGGGCGATCTTTTTGATATTTTTTAATTCTTCGCTGGTCCGTGGCACGTTGAGGTCATCAAGTGGTTGCGAATCAAGGATGTTGACCAGGTGGGCCTGACGGATGGTTTTATCACTGGAGAGGATGACCGCGCGATGTATGACATTTTCAAGCTCCCTCACATTTCCCGGCCAGTCATGATTCATCAGCAGATTCATCGCACCGGGGGAAAACTCCTTGACCTCACGTCCCATGTCCTTGTTGAACAAGTTAAGGAAATGGAATGCCAGTGCTGGTATGTCGTCACGGCGTTGGCGTAATGGCGGAATCTCGATCGGGAAAATATTGATGCGATAGTACAAATCATCGCGAAAGCTGTCCGCGGCAACCATGGCTTCCAGATCCTTGTTGGTTGCAGTAATCAGGCGAATATTGACCGACTTTGATTGTGTATCACCGACGGCTTTGAACTCTCTTTCCTCGATAAAGCGGAGTAGTTTTGCCTGCGTAGACATGGATATATTGCCGATTTCATCCAGGAACAGTGTGCCGCCATCGGCTACTTCCAACAGTCCTTTTTTATTGGTGACCGCACCGGTGAACGAGCCTTTAATATGACCGAATAATTCGCTTTCGAGTAAATTCTCGCTAAGCGAGGCACAATCGACAGTAACGAAAGGCTGGTCCTTGCGCAAACTGTTGAAATGGATCGCCCTGGCGATCAATTCCTTGCCGGTACCGCTGTCACCCCTGAGCATTACGGTGCTGTTGGTGGGTGCACAAAGCGCAACCAGGCGGTAGACACTCTGCATCGGCTGGCTCGAGCCAATGATGTTTTCGAAGCTATAACGAGCGCTGACTTCATTTTTAAGATTGACGTTTTCCTGCAGCAATTGTCGACGCTCGAAAGCGCGGGCCACCACCATTTCGAATTCATCGGGGTCAAAAGGCTTCGGCAGATAATCGAAGGCACCCAGCTTCATGGCCTTGACTGCGGTATCAATTTCGTTGAGACCGGTAATCATGATCACATCGATATCGGGGTGCGTTTCCTTGACCCGTTGTAGTACTTCAATACCGTTCATTTTGGGCATCATAATATCGAGAATGAGCATGTCGTAGTCCCGCTCGCCGACCTTGATCAGTGCTTCCAGACCGTTTTCTGCCACATCAACATCGAATTCATCACCCGAGAGGATGCGCTGACAGCTTCGTACGACTATCTCTTCATCATCAACGATCAGTATCCGCTTTTTCATGTATCAGTTCCCTGATCAACACTTCCGTCAAGCGGAAGGAAAATGCGAAACTCTGTACCCTTACCCAAGATGCTTTCTACCTCAATTGCTCCGCCGTGTGCTTCAATCGTACCGTGGCTGACTGACAACCCAAGCCCGGTACCTTTACCGACTCCCTTGGTGGTGAAAAAGGGATCAAAGATTCGTTGCAAGTCGTCTTCCGAAATACCACAGCCGGTATCGGTAATCATGATCTCTGCCATGTTTTCGCATGGGGCGACTGATTCCGGACAGTCGTGTGCAGTACATAAACGGGTCTTGATTGTGATACTGCCCTCAGCCTCAATGGCATGTTGGGCATTTACCAGCATGTTCATGATAACCTGTTTGATCAGGTTATCATCCATCCAGATTTCCGGTAACTCTTCATCGAGATCCGTAATAATTTCTATATCGTTAATCTGCGCGGATTGTTCAGTCAGTAGCAGGATTTCTTCTATCAGTGTATTGAGGTTTGAGAAAGTTTTCTCCGGTGCCTTCTCACGTGAAAAATCAAGCAACCTGCGAATGATGGTTGCACAGCGCTTGGTTTCACGGATAACCAGCTCGAGATCTTCGGCATCACGACTGCCCTCAGGCATGTTTTTCTTGACGAGGTATGAAAAGGTAAGCACGCCGGTTAATGGATTATTGAGCTCGTGTGCGATACCTGCAGCGAGCAGTCCTACCGAGGCCAGTTTCTCACTTCGTGCTGTTTCAGCCTGTGCTGCCTGGAGTTCTCTGGTTGCCTCTTCCACTTTCCCTTCGAGGGTGCGCCCCCAGTTCTCCAGGTCCACGCGTGATTTACGCAAAGCCTTGGTCATGCTGTTGAATGATATGGCCAACTGGCCGAACTCATCTGCACTGCGAACGGGGATTGTGTTTTCCAGGTCTCCTGCCGCAAGCCTGTCAGCGCCGTCATCGAGATCACGTAGTGGCAAGTAAATCATGCGGTTAACGAGGTGACTGACGAGCAGTCCTGCGAGGATGACAAACCCGAATGACAAGCCAAAAACCGTAAATGTATTGGATCGCAGGGTGTTTTCTATCTCATCCAGCGGATAGATAATATCCAAGACCCCCAATACAGATTCTTTCTCCACGCTCTCGTGACAACCGGCACCGGCACAGGTGGGTTCGTTGTGAATCACCGCTGTGCTACCGAGCAACCGCTTACCACTCTCGCTGTAGAAAAAGCGTGACCTTCCCATAATCGGGCTTTCCTGCCGGGATTTTTGATCAAGATGACAGGCCAGGCAGGATTCCGCTTCCTGGTCGACGATGGTACCAATTTCCTCTGGCTTTGAAGAATGAATGATGGTGCCGTCCTTGCTCAGGATTCGGACCTTTTCGATGTCCTCCTGGTCGCCGACGTCCTGGATGATCTGGTTGACCTGCGAGGGCTTGTTCTGAAGCATAGCAAAACGTGTGCTGCTTATAACCACCCTGGACAACTGTGCACTGTTCCTGGTGACCTGCTGTAACAGTTCTTCCCGATTATTGTGGACTACCATCATGGCAAAAATAAAAACGGCGATCGAAAGGGCAATCACAAGGTATAAGCCGACTCTAAACTTTAGACTGTTTTGTACTTCGGTCATGCTTTCCCAACATTTTGTGCTTCGGGAACCAATGTTTGAGCGGTCTTCCAGGCGTTGACCACACAGTCATTCAGGCTGACACCTTTAAACGCGTTGCCGGTCAGCACCAGACCTGGGTGTCGGTGCAAATGTTGATCAATAGCCTCCAGTCTTGCTGCGTGTCCGACAATATACTGCGGAATGGCGCGTTCATGCCTGAAAATTCGGACAAAGTCCGGTTCTGCCTTGAGGCCAAGGATATCCTGCAACTCTGACCGGACCCGGCTGATTAATTGCTCATCCGGTAGCAGGGCAAATTCAGGTGTCCTGGCACCGCCAACCATGGATCTTAACAGGATAGAATCCTCTGGTGCCCGCCCCTGAAAGATATTGGAATCAACGATGGTACCCAACACGGCGCGTTGTTCTTTCGAGGGAACCAGAAAACCGAAGCCATCAAGCACCTGGCCCACTTGTTGTTTGCGATAACCAAAGCAAACCACGGAAAGCGGGGGGTAGGGAATCCCGTCAAGCAAGCCGGCCAATGCCGGATCCAGTGCCCGTAACATCCGTGCCTGAGCATGGGCTGGTGCAGCCAGGATCAGGGCATCGCTCTCTTCTACTGTATCGTTGTCCAATTGCAGTAAATAACGTTCGCCACTGCGGCTGATGTCACTCACTGGTGTGGCGATACGAATTCGCGAACCCAGTTGTTCAGCGAGGCTGTCGGTCAAAGCACTCATGCCATTTTTAAAGGAAGTCAATGTTCCACCCGGGCCGGGGCCCGGTGTGTTTTTTCCGCCCTCGCGTTTTGCCTTCATCTGTAACTTGATCAAACCGCGTATCAGGCTGCCATATTCCATTTCAATTTCGTTGATGCGGGGAAAACAGCTTTTAAGACTCAGTTTGCTGGCATCACCGGCGAAGACGCCCGATGCCATGGGGTCAATCAGTCGATCGAATGCCTCGCTGCCGAGACGTCGGGTTGCAAATTGCGCCAGTGTTTCATCAGGGTTGTCGGTGCCGCCTGCAATGATTTCGTAAATCACCCGTAAGCGTCCGGGTATATTCAGCAAACGGGATTTCAGGAATTCCGGTGGTTTTTCCGGTAGCTTGTGCAGTTCACCACGACTGTAAACATAGCGTTTTTGCGCTGAAGCATCGGCGGGTACGGGCATTACCCCCGCTTCTTTGCATAACTCCAGGGTCCTGGGGATTTTATCAAGAAAGCCATTAACACCACCTTCACAGAGGTAACCGTCCGGACTTGTTTCTGTCCATACCTTGCCACCGATACGCCGATCAGCTTCAAATATTGTAATTTCTGCATCGGGTTTCCTGGCCAAAACCGCTTGAGCGGTGGCCAGTCCGGAAACTCCTGCGCCGACTATGCTTATCTTCACGAGACCCATCCACAATGAGGAATTCAGCTTTTTTAGCCAAATTTCAAAATACGATTATGGAATTTAACCTTTTTTCGAGGTCTTTTGTCCTAATAATTTCAGTTATGATGACATATGTCATGAGCGATTAGCCATCAAAGGGGTAGTTTTGTACCCGCTTTGGGCAAATGTTATTCTGGTGTCTGACACAGGAGAATACTTTATGATTAATGTTAAAAAAGCTGCTGGAAAACTGACCACTCTGTGTCTGTTTCCACTGACAATGGCGGCATGCACCGGTGAGCCGGCTGTCAGCTATTCCCAGGACGTAAAACCGATCATCGACCAGAATTGTGTAAGTTGTCACCAGGTGGGCCAACAGGGAGAGGTAGCGAGCGGTTTCAATATGACCACTTACGATGACCTGATGAAGGGCGCGCAGTTTGGCCCGATGATCATCGCCGGTGATGTCGAGGGCAGCAACATGCTGGTTCTCATGGAAGGGCGGGCCGATCCTTCTATCAGTATGCCGCACGGCCAGCAGAAACCAGTATCCAAAGAGGATATTAAGACCATCCATTTATGGATCAAACAGGGTGCGAAGAATAACTAGAGCCCGGTGTGTTGCCGCTTGTTTGCTCAAAATATTCACGTGGTATGAAATACAGACACAAATGGCCGGTTGATCCTGGAAAATTATTGTTAATCTATGTGCAGAAATGAAATTGATCAAGGAGTGAGTGTGGTCATGATAAAGAAACCGGGATACCGGATTGGTTTAAAGAGTGTCGTTACTTTACTTGGTTTGCTCTGTTGCTTTTCCCTGGCACAAGGGGACGAGGTCGTTGAGCCTGAAGCCAAGTATTCAAGTGGCGCAAATCAATGTATGGCCTGCCACAGGGAAGGTAAAGATCCGGCCGGTCATGAAGTATTCCTGACCCCGATGGGTATCTCCGGATCACCGAAGTCACCGTTCGCCGAGGGTAGCCATGATTGTGAAACCTGCCACGGGCCAAGTAGTACTCACCGCAAGAAACCCAAAGACGGTGAGCGCCTGCTTCCCGCGATTACCTTCAACGAGAAAACCCCGGTAAACAAACAGAATGAAATATGCCTGGGCTGTCATAGCGGCAACGTTTCGACACATTGGACGGGAAGCGTACACGAGGAAGAAGAACTTGCTTGCGCGAATTGTCACAAGATACACGCTGCCCAGGATCCGGTTATGGATAAAATGGCTCAGCAGGAAGTGTGTTTCTCATGTCATCCCCGCACCCGCGCGGAAACATTCAGGGCCAGCAGCCATCCACTGCGTTTCGGCTCAATGACCTGTACCGATTGCCATAATCCGCACGAAGGCAATAATGATTTTCTATTGATCCGGTCTACTGTCAACGATACCTGTTATACCTGTCATGCTGAGAAACGTGGTCCCTATCTGTGGGAACATGCGCCGGTAACGGAAGACTGTGGCTTGTGTCACAGACCGCATGGTAGCAACCACGCACCATTGTTAAAGCAGCGGCCACCTTTATTGTGCCAGCAATGTCATTCACCCGGTGGCCATCCCGTTGTGGCCTATACCGATGAAAACATGCAAAACTCTTTCCAACAGAGATTTCTGCTTGGACGGTCCTGTGATAACTGTCATTCGCAGGTCCATGGTTCAAACCATCCGTCCGGTGTAATAAATACCCGGTAGTGACTATTGAAAAATAGGTGTCAGAAAAAATGAAAAAATTCACCAGGAAATTCACCTTCAGCTTGGTTGCCCTTTTGCCGGTTATGTTGTTGGGCGCAAACAGTCCATCGGCTGAGGCGCAAGAGAGCGAACCCAAAATTTATAAATGCAGACACTGTGTTAAATATACCGGTTGGCGTGGCAATCTGGATTTTGGGCTGGGCTATGTCAGCGATGATTCACTGCGTTTTGGTGATTATCGTGGTCTCGAGAAGGAAGGCTTTTATGCTGCCCTTGACGGTGAAGTCAATTTCAGGAATTTGCAAGGCCGCTATTTTAATATGTTTGCACGTGACTTCGGGTATGACAGCCGTGAACTGGATATGCGTGTTGGCAACCAGGGAGTCTATGAACTTCGGTTTGGATGGCAGGCAATACCAAAATACCGTGGCTATGGTACCCAAACGCCATTCCTGGGAGTGGGTGGTGATTATCTGGTCCTGCCTAAGGATTGGGTATACGCAAACACAACAATTGGCATGGATGCTCTGGAGAGCAGTCTGAATGTGGCACCACTGAAGACCAATCGCAAGATACTGGATGCGGGATTGACACTGCACCTCGGCTCTGACTGGACATACAGAGTTGATTATCAAAATCAGAAAAAAGCGGGTACCCGCACACTGGGAGCAGGCATGTATTACACCAATGCCAGTATCCTGCCTGCACCAGTCGATTTCACCACACAGCTATTTGACATGGATCTGTCATGGGCGGGAAAACGTGCGCAGGTAAAGCTTGGTTTTATCAGTTCAATTTTTGATAATAGTGCTTCCTCGCTGACTTGGAAAAACCCTTTCCGTGCGCAACCACTACACCAGAGCTTCCGGGCTGCCCTTGAGCCAAGTAATGAGTTTTACCAGGTCAACCTGTCAGGTGCCTTGGCATTCACTCCCAAAATTCGATTGTCAGGACAGGCAGCGGTGGGACGTATGACCCAGGATGATGCTTTCCTTCCTTATACGATTAATCCAAAATACAGTGACCTGCCTCTGCCACGTTCATCCCTGGATGGCCAAGTGGATGCCAGCACCTATAACCTCGTCGGCAAACTCTATGCACGTCTGAACAACAGGCTCAGTTTTACCGCCCGTGGTAAATGGGATGAAAGGGATAACAAAACGCCGGTCGATTTGTATACATGGGTAGTTACCGACCTGGTCCCGACCAAACCCCGCTACAACCGGCCTTACAGTTATAAACGGGAGCAGTATTCTGCAGACCTGCGCTACCGGGCACATCGGGTCATCAGACTGAGTGGTGGAGCGAAGCAGCAGAACATGGATCGCACATTGCAGGCGGTGGAGCGTACGGAAGAAACCACATGGTGGGGTGAGGCCAAAATCACTCCAAACTTCTACTCGGAATTGCGCTTCAAATATGAATCAGCAAATCGTGATATATCTGATTACCTGCAACCGGATGACGGTGGTCCGGTTGATCATCCACTGATGCGTAAATTCAACATGGCCGACAGGGATCGCGAGCGGATGCTGGTTGAGCTTGATTTAATGCCCTCCGGGTCTTTCGGTATCAACTTGAGTTACATTAAAGCCAAGGCTGACTACGATAACTCGGAGCTCGGTTTGCAAAGCAGTAACGATGAAAGCTACTCAATCAATTTGAATTATGCGGCTGGTAAAAAAGTAAACTTGTATGCTTTCTATACCCACGACGATATCGATGCCGATCTACTCAATGGTCCTGGGGGCAATGCAGTGCCCTGGAATGCAGAGACTCGCGATCGGATCGCGACATTCGGACTTGGCTTGAGCGCAAACATCAATGACAAATCAAGTCTCGGAATCGATTATGTTTCCTCTGATTCCAAAGGTGATATCTGGGTACAGACGAACGGGGATGAAGAACCGTTTGATCCATTAAAGACCAACCTGAGTAACGCCAAAGTACATTTCGACTACGAGATTAACGAGCATTGGGGATATAAGTTATATGCCGAATATGAGAAATACAGTAGCCGGGACTGGACGATAGACGGATTGGGCGTGGATGGAATCAACATGGTTTTGACCATGGGTGAACAAAGCCCTGATTACAACGTATGGTATTTCCGCGCACAGGCGAGCTATCGATTCTGAAAAGCTCCGTCGGGAGTGTAAATCCCGACCGTGATTGACATGGGTCATTCACTGTTCGCGGTTAATACATTAAATTCTTTTAATGTATAGTCTCAACAGGACGCAGTAAAATGGAACAAATCCAGGCAGATGTCGTCATCGTTGGTGCGGGCGGAGGCGGTCTTCGTGCCGCCATTGCAGTTGCAGAATCCAACCCGGAACTCGAAGTCGCATTAATTTCCAAAGTTTACCCGATGCGCAGTCACACCTGTGCTGCCGAAGGCGGCGCGGCGGGAGTCAAGACCGCTGACGATTCACTTGAAATGCATTTCGATGACACCGTTGGTGGTGGTGACTGGTTGTGCGATCAGGACGTGGTTGAACATTTTGTCAAACAGGCACCGATCGAACTGATGCGGCTTGAGCACTGGGGATGTCCCTGGAGCCGTGAAGACGACGGTTCAGTAGCGGTACGAGCTTTTGGTGGCATGAAGAAAAAACGCACATGGTATGCTGCTGACAAGAGTGGGTTCCATATTCTACATACCCTTTTTCAAACGTCTTTGCAGTTTCCTTCAATCAAACGTTACGATGAGTATTTTGCTCTCGATCTGCTGCACCAAGACGGTAAGTGTCGGGGTGTCGTTGCCATGGAAATGCGCAGTGGCAGGTTTTTCCAGTTCAATGCAGCTTCTGTTATCTTTGCGACCGGTGGTGGTGGCCAGGTCTTTCCATTCACGACCAATGGTGCGGTTAAGACCGGTGACGGTATGGCCATGGCCTACCGTGCAGGTGTGCCACTGAAAGACATGGAGTTCGTCCAGTATCACCCGACCGGTTTACCCGGAACGGGTATTCTACTGACTGAAGGCTGTCGCGGTGAAGGCGGTATTCTGGTTAACAAGGATGGTTACCGCTATCTGCAGGATTACGGAATGGGTCCGGAAACCCCGGTCGGTGAGCCAGTGCTGAAAACGATGGAACTGGGTCCCCGTGACAGGTTGAGTCAGGCCTTCTGGCATGAGCAAAAGAAAGGCAATACGGTCGAGACCCCGTGGGGTGACTGTGTGATGCTGGATATGCGTCATCTTGGGGCGAAAAGAATCCTTGAACGTCTGCCCCTGGTCCACGAATTGGCCCATGCCTATGTTGGTGTGGACATGATCAAGGATCTGGTCCCGATACGCCCGGTTATTCATTTCATGATGGGGGGGATTGATTCCAATGGTAAGGGTGAATCACCGATGCCCGGGTTATTCGCCGTTGGCGAGACAGCCTGCTCGGGACTGCATGGTGCCAACCGCCTGGGTTCAAATTCCTTGACCGATCTTCTGGTATCCGGGAAACGTTCTGCCCAGGCGGCCGTCGAATATGCTCAAAACGCCGGTGAAAGTGCCAGTAACGCGGCACTGGATGCCCAGGCAGAAAGCATTGTCGCAGGTGTGCGTGCACTGCTGCTGCAAAGTGGTGGCACCGAAACCATTTCCGGCATCCGCCGGGAAATGAGAACGGCGCTGGAGGATGGTGCGGGCATTTACCGTGATGAAGAGGGTGCTGCTACTGCCTGTGAAAAGATCGCAAAACTTCGTGAGCGCTACAAGGCCATTGAAGTGAATGACAAGAGCAACGTATTCAATACGGACCTCCAGTCGGCACTTGAGTTACGTAATTTGTTGCTGGTGGCCGAGACCGTTACCGAGGCTTCACTCGAGCGGCGTGAATCCAGGGGAGCACATCAGCGCTTGGACTTCACCGAGCGTGATGATGAAAAATTCCTCAAGCACTCCCTGTGTTTTCTGCAAGCGGACAACCGTCCTCGTGTTGAGTGGTCAGATGTGACCATTACACGTTCCCCACCTGGGAAACGTGACTATTCAGGGGGTAAAGAATAATGAATATTCGACAGCTTGAACTGGAAGTCATGCGCTATGATCCCGAGAAGGACGATGTTCCCTGGTTCCAGACATACACGGTTCCCTGCAATGAGGACTGGGTGATCCTGGATGCAATCAATTATGTAAAGGATAACCTTGATACCACGCTGGCCTATCGCTGGTCCTGTCATATGATGGTCTGTGGTAGTTGTGGCATGATGATCAATGGTGAACCCAGTCTGACCTGTAAAACATTTATACGTGATCTGCCCGACAAAGTGAGGGTTGAACCACTCGAGAACTTCCCGATCGAACGTGACCTGGTGGTGGTACTGGATGATGTGATGCAGAAGTTGCACAAGGTGCAGCCCTACATTATACGTAAGGATGATCCGCCACCGGAAGATCAGGAATATATACAGTCGCGTGGAGCACTGGCGAAATTCAAACAACTCACCATGTGTATCAACTGTATGTGCTGTTACGCAGCCTGTCCGCAGTATGGGCTGGACAATAGCTTCATTGGTCCGGCTGCTTTGGCGTTGGCACACCGATATAACAGGGACTCCCGTGATCAGGGTAAATCTGACCGTTTGAATATCCTGGCAGATTACCACGGTGTCTGGGACTGCTCTTTCGTAGGAGCCTGTTCTGAGGTCTGTCCCAAACACGTCGACCCTGCAGCGGCCATCCAGCAAATGAAAGTTGATGGTGCAGTGGAGTTCTGGAAGCAGAAAATGGGTATTGCGGGAGACAAGTCATGAGTCGTCAACCCTATGTCAGACCAATGTCCAAAACCACCTGGTATATGCGCAATGGACGTTACAAGTTATATATGAAGCGGGAAATGACCAGTTTTCTTGTAACTTTCTATACTTTTCTCACCATTTTTGCCCTTTCAGTCCTGGCAACGGACTCGCTGGAACGATGGAATGCCTTTCTTGCTTCACAGCAAAGCATGGCGATGATCATTTTCCACGCTCTGGCACTACTGTACTTCCTGTTTTACCAGACTTTTCCATGGTTCAAACTGGCGCCTAAAGCCATGCCGGTTCAGTTGGGTGAAAAGAAATTGCCAGACAGTTTTATCATCGTAGGTCATTACGTGGCATGGGTAGCGATAAGTGCCTTTATTTTCTGGTTGGCGGGAGTAATTTAATGGCAATTGCAAAGAAAGCTGTAGTTTGGGGATTATTCGCTGCTGGCGGAACATTGACTGCTTTTATATATCCGGCTTTGATCGCTTTGTTCCTGCTGATTGCTACCGGAAACGTGCCGGATGGCCTGCAATTTGAACAAATTCACACTTTTGCGGCAAGTTGGCTTGGCAAAGCATGCCTATTCGTCGTACTCTTTCTCTCAGTATGGCATGCAGCACATCGTCTCAGGGTCGTGGCTCACGACTTTGGGATCAGAAAAGATGCGCTGGTGGCCAACGCCGTCTACACGATAGCCACTATCGGCACCGTGCTGGCGGCTTTTTATTTATTTAATATTAGATAAAACTGCGAAAAGGAACTACAGTCGCCCGAGTGCCGTTACAACGGCGGCTAAGAACTACTATGAATGACGATTCGAGAGCAACAGCTGACAACTTTCATTATGAAATAAATGATCTCGTGGAGCATGAGGTAACTGCCCATGCAGGGCACGAATCCGAACACGTAGCTCCCCCGGCTCCACCCGCTATCCCCGACTACCTCCAGGATACTTACTGGTGGGCATATCTTCATCCAAAAGCATTCTGGTTCTTCGAGCGTGAATGGGTTGTTAACCTGATCCTCTGGGGCAACATGAAGAAGCTCACGAACGCCGTGCTGGACGAAATGGAACTCCAGTCGCAAAGCAGTGTGCTCCAGGTGGCCTGTGTCTACGGGGATTTTTCGAATCGACTCGCATCACACCTGGGAAAGACACAATCCCGGCTCAACGTGGTAGATGTTGCACCCGTTCAGATAGAAAATATCAAGAAGAAGCTGGCCAGCCACGACAATGTTGCCATTCATCATCAGGATTCCACCTGTATGTCATTTCCGGATGACAGTTTTGATGAAACTGTTGTGTTCTTTCTGCTGCATGAACAACCGAAAGAGGCACGCCGTAAGACAGTCGCAGAAGCTATTCGTGTAACACGCCCTGGCGGTCGCGTAATTTTTGTTGATTACCATGGTCCCAAACGCTCCAACCCCATGCGTTACGTGATGAAACCCATACTGTATACGCTGGAGCCATTTGCCATGGATCTATGGCGGGCTGAATTGCCGGCGTATATGCCCGCGGAAATAAAAGCGGAGCAAATTACCTCTGATTTTTATTTTGGCGAGCTTTACCAAAAAATTGTTATCAAACTCTGATTACAATCGAGATTCACCTGGTTCAAAAAGATGCACCCTGCGGATAATCCATTAGTTTCACACCCGCCTAAAATGGGGCTGATAAGGATTTTTCTTTCCAAACTGCGAAAAGTCGCGGAGCCCTTGACAGAAAGCGCGCTCGCGCTGTTGCCGATCGTACTGGTTATCGGTTTTTTTCAGTTGGTGGTGTTACAACAGCCTATTCCGCGGCTGGGGCAAATGTTGTGGGGCCTGATGCAGGTTCTTCTGGGCCTGGCCTTATTTGTACGCGGGTTGCAGATGGCCCTGTTTCCCATCGGTGAGGAAATGGCGTACAGCTTTGTAAAAAAGGGCAACCTTTGGTGGTTGCTGGTGTTCGCCTTCACGCTTGGTTTTGGAACCACGGTAGCAGAACCGGCACTGATTGCCATTTCAGAGGAGGCAGCGCGGATTGCCGCGGCCGGGCAGGTTATCGGGAACTCGGCTGATGAGCAAAGTGCCTACGCCACCGGTCTGCGTCTGACGGTGGCGCTTGCTGTTGGTATTGCCCTGGTCGTTGGTGTCTTCAGGATATTGAAAGGCTGGCCGGTACAGTACCTTATTATTGGCGGGGATTTCGCCGTAGTCATCATGACCTTTTTCGCTCCACCTGAAATCATCGGTATTGCCTATGATTCGGGCGGTGTGACGACTTCCACGGTAACTGTTCCGTTGGTTGCGGCCCTGGGTATTGGCCTGGCCCACTCCATTCATGGCCGTGATCCTCTCATCGACGGTTTCGGTCTTATCGCTTTCGCATCACTCACACCCATGATTTTTGTGATGGCCTTCGGGATGTTGTACTGATGGACGGTCTGGTCAGCTTTGGCTATACCTTGCTAACCATGTTGCGTGATGTTTTGCCCATCGCGGCCATCTTGTTTGGTTTCCAACTCCTGGTGCTACGCCGACCTATCAAGGACCCGGCGCGGGTGGCCATGGGTATGATATTTGTGCTGTTGGGTCTGACTTTGTTTTTGGAGGGTCTGGAATCGGCACTGTTCCCAATCGGCCGTCTGATGGCTCAACAATTGACCGCTCCCGAGTTTATTTATGATTCGGAGCTTGCAATACCTGGTCAGGCGCAATGGTTGAACTACCTGTGGGTCTATGCTTTTGCAGCGGCGATAGGTTTTGCAACCACGGTTGCCGAACCCGCGTTGCTGGCCGTCGCCATCAAGGCCAACCAGGTTTCTGGTGGCACTATAACGGTGAGAGGTCTGCGTTATGCGGTTGCTATTGGCGTCGCGGTGGGCGTGGCACTCGGTGTGTTCCGCATTGTCACCGGGACGCCACTGCACTGGTACATTATCAGTGGCTATATCGTGGTCATAATCCAGACCACGGTTGCACCCAAATCTATCATACCGCTGGCCTATGATTCCGGTGGTGTCACAACATCCACGGTGACCGTACCACTGGTCGCCGCCCTGGGTCTTGGTTTGGCCGAAACAATTCCCGGCCGAAGCCCGCTTCTTGACGGCTTTGGCCTGATCGCTTTTGCAAGCCTGTTTCCGATTATGGCGGTGATGGCATATGCACAACTGGTCGAATTAAAAGCACGGCGTTTGAAACGCCAAAATGAGCAGGAATAAATAACTAGATAAGTGAGGTAACGACATGCATTTTAAACTAATCATTATCATGGCAGAGGACCAGCGCACCCAGCAGATTCTGGATGCAGCCCGAGAGGCTGGTGGTACCGGGTGCACGGTGCTCAATCAGGCACGTGGCGAGGGTATCAAGCCGACAAAAACATTCCTTGGCCTGAGTATCGACTCCCAGGTTGATGTCATCCTGATGCTGGCCGAGGAACACATGAGTAGAGAAATTATGGAGGAAGTGGCCATCGCCGGTGAATTTGACGAAACGCCAGGTACGGGTATTGCCTTCCAGATTGACGTTGAGGATGCCATTGGCGTCCGTCACCAGATTGAGGCGCTGACTGAAGTTGTGGAGGATCTGTTATGAAAAAGCTGGTAAATGTCATTCGCGTACGTGATGTCATGAAATCCGAGGTAGACGTTGTTGAAGGTATGATGACGGTGACCGAAGCATTGAGTACCATGAAATACCCGGATACACGCACCTTGATTGTAAATAAACGTCATGATGATGACGAATACGGCGTGGTCATGTTTCGTGACATAGCGAAGAAGGTGCTCGCCCGTGATCATTCACCTAACCGCGTTAATATTTACGAAGTCATGTCAAAACCGGTGTTGTCAGTTCACCCCGACATGGATATTCGTTATTGCACGCGTTTATTTGATCGTTTTGGCCTGTCACGGGCGCCTGTACTGGAAAACCAGAAGATTATCGGTCTGGTCAGCTACACTGATATCGTTTTAAAAGGTTTGGCTGAAGATTAATTGAAAAGTATATAGAGCAAAGAAATCAATGCGATAAGAATCGGACCTGGTTCTTGTCTGCGTGAAGCGGTTGTCGCTTTGACAGCCGATATATCGAGCTTCAACATGAGGTAGGTCAAGTGATAGCGGAATTGGCTGCCTTCCGGGTTCCTGTGTCTGTCTTTATATTATAAAATACTAATATTAATAGAAGCTTAATGTATTGTTAAGTTATGGATTGGTATGAAAACACAGAAACGTAATTGGTTACCCGGTTTTGCCGCAATATTATTATTGATAGGAATCCCGGTTTGGTATTTCACTGGAACTGCAGAGTCCAGTCTTGATACACCCTGGGAAAGTATGCCGAGACGCGCGGCGCATGTGGATCACAAGAGCTTGTTCGATGGCTTGGGCGAGCTGACAACGGGTCCGGAAGTGACTGCTGCCTGCCTCACCTGTCATGAAGACGCCGGTGAGCAAATGCTGCACACAGCACATTGGAAATGGGAATCAGAACCGGTGGAGGTTGAAGGCCGTGAAGGTCTGTTTACCACCGGAAAGAAAAAATCTATCAACAACTTCTGTATCGGTATCCAGGGTAACTGGGCATCGTGCACGGCCTGCCACGCGGGTTACGGCTGGGATGATGCAGATTTTGATTTCGAAGATGAGAACAAGGTCGATTGCCTCGTTTGTCATGATAATTCCGGCACTTACCGCAAGGGTAAAGCCGGACTGCCGCTGGATGGTGTAGACCTGATGAGCGCGGCAAAAAGCGTTGCCGTTCCCACACGCGAAAATTGCGGTGGTTGTCACTTTCGTGGTGGTGGTGGTAATGCGGTAAAACATGGTGATCTGGATGAAAGCCTGTATTACCCGACGGAAGGAATTGATGTCCATATGGGTCGCTATAACTTTCAGTGTGTAGATTGTCATCGGACTGAAGACCATGTGATCGGCGGTCGTTCCACCACTGTGAGCCTGGACAATGAAAACCAGATTGCCTGCACCGACTGCCATAATCCGAAATTGCACAACGATGACCGTATCAATGCACACACCGATACCGTTGCATGCCAGACTTGCCACGTTCCGGAGATCGCAGTTAAACAGGCCACCAAGACCCATTGGGACTGGTCGAAAGCCGGAGATGATTCAAGGGAGGAGGACACCCACCATTACCTGAAGATCAAGGGCGAATTCATCTACGAGAAGGGCCTGAAGCCCGAGTATCGCTGGTCCAACGGTCTTGCTGATCGTTACCTGATGGGGGACCAGATCAATACCAGTGGCAGCACTGCGTTGAATGCACCGCGTGGTGATATCCGTGATCCGGATGCCCGTATTTGGCCATTCAAAATTCACCGCGCCAAGCAACCCTACGACACTGAGTATAATTATTTGCTGCAACCGGTTACCTCGGGTGAAGGTGGTTACTGGAAAGAGTTCAAATGGGACCAGGCATTTCGTCTCGGCGAGGAAGTATCCGGTACGCGTTACAGCGGCAACTATGGTTTTGCTGAAACAGAAATGTTCTGGCCATCGACACATATGGTCGCAACCAAGGACAAAGCCCTGCAGTGCCAGGCCTGTCATTCAGAGGCTGGCAGGATGGACTGGGAGGCACTGGGATATGACGGTGACCCTATTATGCAGGGTAGTGTAAGTCGCAGAAGAACCACAGCTGACGCAAAGGCTGCGGACCATGAATAAGACAAATAAAGCCATGAAAATATCAATCCTTGGTGGATTTCTGTTGCTTGTATTTAGCTTGTCAGCGGTGGCCAACGGCTTGCATCCGGAAGTGCCGATACTGGATGCGCAAGGCAATCGAGTTGTTGAAAGCGGCTTGCCGATGTCAACAATGACCAGTTGTGGTGGAGATTGTCACAAGACGTCTTACATCATGAGCCACAGTGATCACGCGGATGCTGGTGCGAGCCAGTTGGGGCAGGGCACTGAAACACATGAGTGGATGCAAGGCCCCGGGTTTTTCGGTGGCTGGGATCCAGTGGCCTATGATACCAATGGTCTTTCCCCGTCAGGTGGTATGGACCTCGAAGCCTGGCTGAAACGCTATGGTTCAAGGCACGTCGGTGGTGGACCTGTTGCGGGCCTTGTAGACATGGACTGTCTGCTTTGTCATACAAACATCTCCGATCATTCCGCACGTGGAACGGCACTCAATGGTGGGGATTTTGCGTGGGCCAACTCGGCCTCCCTGTCATCGATGGATATATTGGTTCAGGAAGACGGGCAGTGGTTGTGGGATGGTTCAAAATTCCAGGCCAACGGTGCTCTACAGGCAGGTTTGCTCGACATTCGCAAAGCCGCCGATGAGAATTGTTCACTGTGTCATGGGATCGCCGGAAACGATCTTGATTATCCGCTGACCATCACCGCAGACCTGGATTCGCGGCACAATACAGATCGCACAGGTCAAATCATTTCACCACAAAAGTTGCTGAACAGCGGGCTGAATATTTCTGGTAAAGAGGAGTTGAACTACCCGTTCGATGTCCATACCGACCGTGTGGTAGGTTGTGTGAATTGCCACTATTCCCTGAACAACCCCGTGTTCTTCAGACAGCGGGAGGAAAGCCGCCCGATACACCTTGATTTTGATCCGCGTCGCTTGAGTAATGCAGATTACCTGGTCCGTCCCCTGCACCAGTTTGCCAAGGGTCAATCTTCGCTGGGACTGGCAGCAGCAGATACGCAGAATAGTATGCGGCGTTGCGAATCCTGTCACAGCGCCGAAAGCGTACATGATTGGCTTCCTTACAAACAACGGCACTTTACATCCCTGGCCTGTGAGTCCTGTCACATACCCAGGTTGTTTGGTCCCGGTTTGCAGTCTGTGGACTGGACAATGCTGGATAGCGATGCGCAACCCCTAAGACAATATCGTAATGTGCAGGGGGATCCGGTAGAGGTCGACAGCCTGATCGAAGGGTTCAGACCGTTGATTCTGCCAAGGGCCAATGCCGACGGTGATTTCCGACTGGCACCGTTTAACCTGGTAACAGCCTGGTACTGGACGACTGGTGATCCCGCCATGCCGGTTTCCAGAGAACAGCTTGAACAGGCAATATTCAGCGAAGATGGTTTTCATCCGGATATTATCGCCGTACTTGATGAGAACGGAGACGGTCAGTTAAGTAGCGGTGAACTGCGTCTGGAAGATGAGGCGAGTGTCAATGCCGTCAGGACACGTCTTGAGGCAACCGGGTTGAGTGAATTGAATATACTGGGCGACATCACACCGTTTTCAATCAGCCACAATGTCGTCAATGGCCAAAGGGCAACCCGGGAATGCTCAACCTGCCATGACCGGGATTCCATTCTGGCGGCAGCATTTACGCTTTCTGACTACACACCGGGTAACACGCAAGCACAGAAAATTGTTTATGCAGGTGTCGAATTTTCCGGCGAAGTTAAGAGCGTTGGGACCGGTGGTGCCAGCTTTATTCCAAATAGTCGTAGTGCCGGTTTCTACATCATTGGTCTGGACGGTGAATCCTGGGCAGATCTGGTTGGTGTCTTGATGTTCCTGGGTGTCGTGCTGGGCGTAAGCGGCCACGCGATCGCACGTTATGTATCATCTCGTCGCAGGTCGCCTGTTGAACGGCAGTACGAGCGTGTTCATATGTATGATGCCTATGAGCGTTTGTGGCACTGGTTACAGGCGAGTGCGATTATGATGTTGCTGTTCACCGGTTTAGTTATTCACAAACCGCATTTCTTTGGCATATTCAGCTTCCCATACATGGTAAACGTACACAACGTGCTGGGGTTCATACTGTTTATCAATGCCGCGCTTGCGCTGTTTTACAACCTTGCCAGCGGTGAGATACGCCAGTATCTACCCAAGCCCAAAGGTTTCATTCATCGCTCACTGGCCCAGGCCATGTACTACAGCCAGGGTATTTTTGCCGGTAAGGCCCATCCGTTGGAAAAATCCAAGGAAAACAAGCTTAATCCGTTGCAACAGATCACTTACCTGGCGATTCTGAATATCCTGTTACCAGCGCAGGTGATCACCGGTATTTTGATCTGGGGTCTGCAACGCTGGCCCCATATTGCCGCAGAACTCGGTGGCTTGCCGACGCTGGCGCTCGTACATACATTGGTCGCGTGGGCATTTGCTACTTTTATCGTTATGCATATTTACCTTACTACTACTGGCCACTCACCGACAGCGGGCATCAAGTCTATGGTCGGGGGCTGGGATGATGTAGAGAAACACGTGGGTGATCCGGTTTCAGACAGCCCGCAAGGAGAGTCAAGATGAATCAAATATCCAGGGCAAAGCCCTATATGAACCCCTACCTGGCCGGTACCTTACTGGGTATCGTGCTGTTCCTGGCATTTTTCATAACCGGTTCCGGTCTCGGCGCCTCTGGCGGTCTGAACCGTTTACTGGTCTATGTGCAAAACGGTATCAATCCAGAGCACATCGACCAGGTGGCCTATCTGTTGAAAATGGCGGGTGGTAATACCAACCCGCTGGATAGCTGGATTGTTTTCCTGACCGTGGGTACGGTTTTTGGTGGTCTGATTTCTGGTATTTTGGGTCGCCGCATGAAGTTTGAGACCAACAAGGGTCCGCAAATCAGTAGCGGCACCCGTTGGATCATGGCCTTCATCGGTGGCGCCTTTATGGGATACGGCGCTCGCCTGGCCAGGGGTTGTACTTCCGGGCAGGCATTATCCGGTGGTGCAGTTCTGTCGGTCGGCAGCTGGGCTTTCATGTTTGCGGTGTTCGCCGGTGCCTATGCGCTGGCTTACTTTTTCCGTAAGTTCTGGAATTAAGGAGCACTATCATGGCAATTTTCCCTCTTCCTCTCGCTGACCTGTTGGGTCATTGGGGCTCTTACGTAATTTACGCAGTGATCGGTATTGCCTTCGGCATGACCCTTGAAAGCGCTGGTTTTGGTAATTCGAAATTACTGGCCGCGCAGTTCTATTTCAAAGATATGCGTGTATTCAAGGTCATGTTCACCGCCATTATCGTGGCAATGACACTCGTATTTCTGTCATCTTCAATTGGTTTACTGGATTACAACCTGATCTGGGTTCCACCGACTTATTTGTGGCCAGGTATCGTTGGTGGTCTGATCATGGGCGTCGGTTTTATCATTGGTGGTTTTTGTCCCGGTACATCACTGGTAGGCTTGGCAACCGGCAAGCTTGATGCCTTCATGTTTGTCTTTGGTGTTCTGTTTGGCATTTACCTGTTTGGCGAAACAATCGGTTCTTATGCTGTGTTTTTTGAAAGCTCATACATGGGCAGATTTACGCTACCGGAATTGTTTAACGCCAGCTATGGTGTTGTAGTAATCACGATCGTCGTCGTAGCACTTGCTCTCTTCGTGGTAGCGGAGAAGGTTGAAGCCCTGATCAATGGCCAACCGCAGCAGACACTACCGGGCTGGTGTAAACCCGCTGCCGGCGCACTGGTTGCACTGGCAGCCGTCGTGCTGGTGATGGGTCAACCCAGCAACGAGGATCGCTGGCAGAGTATCGCAGCGGAAAGCCAGGCCAAACTGGACAATCGTGAAGTGCAAATTGCACCTGCGGAATTACTGACCTATATGCACGATTCAAAAATCAAGGTCATTCCGTTGGATGTCCGTGATGAGCGTTATTACAACATGTTCCACTTACGTGGCGCGCTACACGTACCGTTGGATCGCGTTCAGGAAAAGGCCAGGGAACTGCAGTTTGAACTTGCGAATACCGTTTTCGTTACCATCAGTAACGATGAGGCCGGTGCCACCGAGGCATGGAAAATTCTGAAGGCTGAAAGTGTGCCGAATATTTACATTCTTGAAGGCGGAATCAATGGTTGGCTGGATGCTTATGGTGGTGAAAATTTCACTGCAGAAGACCACATTTCCCTGCGTCAGGAAGATCAGCTGGCCTACAGGTTTAAAGTAGCCACCGGCTCAAGGCACCGGGCT
>RCNB010000515.1_pt1 | contig 26021 bp, 23 predicted proteins | sample 2041321 | NCBI WGS metagenome assembly RCNB01 (sample SAMN09708232, study PRJNA481090) | Marine sediment metagenome, whole genome shotgun sequencing project. | reverse complement strand
TATTATAAAGTTTTTTCTTTTTTTGTCCTAACATTAATTGGCAAAATAACCTGAACGATGGAAGATGCGGTAATTTTTGTTTTTAACTTTCACTTGGATTTTTTTAAATTGCCCATCATTAATGTAACGGCTCGGCGAATAATACAACAGATAGTAGTTTTCCGACGCTTCTACGGCACTTTTAAACAGGATATCTGCCCTTGCTGAGCTGTCGATATATCCACCGGTTGCTGCTGCCATTTCTCGGAAAACAGAATATATGTCTTCTGAGTGATCTGCCATGTAAACGCCGTAATAGGATTCTGGGGGAGTTGTTAAATACAGAAAATGGATAGAAATGGAGCAATCCGCATAGGTCTGCTTTACCAATTCTATATCGATCGGAGCCTCTCTTCTGTAAAACTCGATGACATTGGCTATCGTCTGAAGGACTGCCGGCCTATCTTGATAAAGGTTCATGGTTTGGCTCAACAATATGGGATCCAATTGGGGGATAAATTCCTTCTGATAAAAGATTGTCACATACTTTTGTCCTTCTTTATTTTTCAAATATTTGGCAAAATTGATGAGTTTTTCCTGGTCCATTTTCCTCAGATTATCCAATTTGAATATATAATTTTCATATAAAGTGAATTCTTCCTCCAGAGATCTTCCCTCATACAGACTGGAGGAGAATAATTCCGATATCGGCATGGCTTCTTCGATGAATTGTTCCTGACCAGTCACTTTCCTGCGGCCCTGAGCCATGTGCATAGATAAGGATTGGGCAATCCCAGCGATTTCACTAATCATATACCGGTATTCCGAATTTCCAGTCATGGTGTCTCTTCTGACTAAACCGATGAGTTGTTTAGCCACTTCGTCAGGGAATACGACTTCGAAAGCGATATTTTTCATCCGATAGGTATTCATAGAGGTGACAAAGGAAAGGTTATCGCCAGGAGTTAGCACATTGTGCACGAAATATTTTATAGCGTCACCTATTGTGGGATCGTACCTGGAGAGTTCAAAAAAGAGGAAAAAACTGCGTGCTGTTTTTGGGGAAAATCTTTTCTTTTCCTGACTTCTTTCGATCGACCTTTTTTTAACAAAATAAACAGCTTCGATATTTTGAGAGATACCATTCTCTAAAACTTCAAAATCGTCGATGGTCAAATTATCGATAAAAGTTTTTCCACTGAATACTCTTACAGGAACCTCAACGTTGATGACGGTAGCCTCTTCCTTGATTTGTTGTGAGAAAAGGACCAGGCTCATGAGAAAAATGAAAGAAAAAAGCAGTATCTTTTTCATTATTCTTCCCCTTTCATATTATAGCAAAATGCGAGAAAAGCTAAGTGTTTTTTTTCGAACTGATTCTGACAGGACAGGACAATCATCAATAGAACAGGCAGCAAATATTGTGCCAAAAATGTAAAAAAAGAAGTTTAGTTTTTTCTTCGGATACGCTCGAATCCCGAAATCCCCACAAACTGGAGCTTTTCTTCTTTTTCTATTTCGTCGAATAAAAGGTTGAGGCCGAGGACATCGCTGGACACATGGCCGGCGATAACAACATTCAAATTGGCTTTTTTGGCATTATCCAGATGTTCTTCGCTGAAGTGCATACCGACCAGTGTGCTTATACCGCTGTTGGCGTATTTTTCCAAGATCTCTTTGGCACCCTCTGTGCCACCGGTCATCTCGATGAATATTTTTCCGCACTTATTGTTTTCTGTTCCATTAACGATCTTGGGAGGAACTTGCTGCATGGCAGACCTCTTGTACTCTGGGATGTTTTTCAAGATCTGCATCAAGTCCTTCAGTTTATAAGGCTTCTTTTTATCGAATGTTTTCTTGAGATAATTTGTCACGCAGTTATCCGCGGGCGTATGGATGCACATCATAGGAATTCCCAAGACTCGTGCGGCGTCCACTGCTCGTGTGTGGTTGACAGGAAGCAGTCTTCGTTGGACTTCGGATATTCTCTTTTCCATAAGCTGTTCTGCAACGCTGATGTTCACTCCGTATGCCGCCATTAAATCTGCTTGGAGCTTCATCACATCATGCAGTTGAGCTAGCGCATATCCTTCAGGATGATGGGAAATTATCAGGTCGATTTTTTCATTTTTTTGTGAGTTTAGAACCTGGGTGAGGAGGATTTCACCCACCTCCATATCGATACCGATGATAACTTTCTTTACATTTCTGTTCGGATCTCCGTAAAGAATTCTTGTATCCGCAAAAGGATTAATAAGCCTGTCTTTGTCGTAATATTCGATCTCATCTTTTTTCAAGGAGTCGAATTTCTCCTTTTCTTCCTTCAGGCTTTTTGTAACTTCTGCCTTTCCCCTCAGGTCATTGGCGATGCCGACCTGAATGGCCTTTTTGTACAGCTTCTCTAGTTTCATGGTTTAGTCTCCTTACCAGGATTGTGTCTTCGAGACTATCTATTTTAATGAAAACATGAAACCAAAATCAAATTTCTGCTTTTGACATTGTATATTTCATGTGCTATACATTTGAGAGCAAAGCTGGGGAAACGCGGCTTAATCATTGTAGTAATAGACCGATGATCGGCAAAAAGATATCCCATTATAAGATACTGGAAGAGCTGGGTTCTGGGGGAATGGGAGTAGTCTACAAGGCTGAGGACCTCAAACTGAAACGGACTGTCGCGTTGAAATTTGTCGTTCCCCGGATGCTCAGGAAAAAAGAGGATAAGGAGCGTTTCCTCCGAGAGGCCCAGACAGCGGCCTCGCTTAATCATCCCCATATATGCACTATTTATCATATCGATGAGGTTGAGGACAGCACATTCATCGTCATGGAGTATATCGAGGGCCAGAGCCTGAAAGAAATCATAGGAAAAAGCCCATTAGAACCAGCGAAGGCTTTAGATTTTGCCATACAAATTGCAGAGGGCCTCAAGGAAGCCCATGAGAATAATATTGTTCACAGGGATATCAAAAGCTCGAATATCATGGTGACTTCCAAAGCCCAGGCAAAAATCATGGACTTTGGGCTGGCAAAGATCGTCAGCGAATCTCAGCTAACCGAGACAGCTGCGATCGTGGGAACGGTGGCTTATATGTCCCCTGAACAAGCCTGTGGCGATGCCATCGATCATCGTTCAGATATCTGGTCTCTGGGAGTCGTCCTGTATGAGATGCTTTCCGGACACGTTCCTTTTCAGGAAGAACATGAACAATTGGTCTTGCATTCCATCCTCAACAAGTATCATGAGCCCATAACTGCTTTGCGCAGCAATATTCCATATGAGTTGGAAAGGATCTTGGACAAGTGTTTGGAAAAAGACCCGACCGAACGCTATCAACATGCGGACGAGCTTCTTATGGATTTGATGCGGCTCAAAAAGGAGACAGAATCCGGGATTATTCCTCGCACCAAAACGATCTGGCAGAAGAGACGCGTGAAGAAATTAAAAAACCTTGTCGTTCCGGGCATTTTTGTATTTGTGGTTGCGGTTTTAATCTCCGGGTATTTTCTGTTTGATTGGTTTAAGCCTTCGGCCCAATGGAAAGCATCGATAGCTGTGTTGCCCATGGAAGACTGGACTTTCCAAAAAGGATATGAGCATATATGTAGGTCCACGACAAAGGATATCATATTTAAGCTTACAGAATATAGTCGTGAGCTAAGGGTGATCTCTTTTTATTCAATGAGAAAGTATAAAGATTCGGAAAAAGAGATTAATGAAATTGGGAAAGAATTGGGCGTTGATTATGTTCTTGTTTCCAGCTTTATGAGCGAGGGTCAAAAGATTCGAATTAGTCTTGAGCTGATTCATGTAGAAACAAATAGAAATATCCTCCCTCTATCGCAAGTGTTTGAACTTAAAGAGCTTTTTGATGCTCAGGATAAAATTTCCAAAGAAATCGTGGATGAGTTAGGTGTTCATTTTACCGAAAGCGGCTATATTGCAGCAAAAAAGAGAGAACCTCAAAATATTGAAGCTTATCAGAAGTATGCTCATGGATTAGAACTTATTGATAACAGGGATGTTTATTCGGATCCGAACGAATGGTTTCCTGATGCGATTAGAATGTTGAATCAGGCTCTGGATTTAGATCCCAACTATGCCTTGGCTCATTGGGGGATAGGTGCTGCGTGGGAGGCCTATTATGTCGCAAAAGGCAATGAAAGATACCTTGAGTCAGCTATAAAGCATTTCGAGAAAGCGTATGAGCTGAACTCAGAATTAGCAGAAGCAAATCTTGCTTTAGGGTGGACTTATTTTTATAAAGAGAATTTGGATAAAGCCACAGAAAGTTTTAAGCGGGCTCTCGATATTTCGCCGAATAGTTCCTTGATCAATTGTGATGTGGGCATATTCCTGGTGAGCATGGGTCTTTGTCAATCATCCTTTAAATATTTTAATAGAGCCATTCAGGTTGAGCCTTCTTATCTTAGAGCTTATGAACTGAGCTCTCCTTGCTATTGGTATATCGGTGAATATGAAAAAGGAGCTGAACTAATAAAAAAAGCGTTGGAATTAGAAGACTCCAATGCCACGCTCAATTTAGAGCTGGCAATGCATCTCATCATGTTGAAAATGTTCGATGAGGCCGATAAGGCTATCGAAAAAGCTGAAAAGATGTCGCCAATATCCCAGGAATTAAATCATATTCGAGCTCTGCTGTTTGCTGCCGAACAAAAAAAGAGCAAAGCTCTCGAGCTTATTCAAGGAACAGATAGGCCTTATCTCTATTCTGTTACGTGTGTTTATGCTTTATTGGGGATGAAAGACGAAGCGATCGAAAACATCCAATTGGGAATCGAGGTGGGATTTAGTGAGATACAGCATTACTTATATTCCTACCTGGTCTTAAAGGAGAATCCTTGTTACGAAGGCCTCAGGGACGATCCCCGTTTTAAGGAAATTCAAGAAAAGGAAAGAGAAATTTATTACACAAGATTAAACAAAGCCAGAGATATACTATAAAGAAGAAATTAAAACACAACTCTTCCTCCATAAGGACATAATGGGGGAAGATAGAATTATAGATGTTTAAGGAGATTAGACAGAAGGAGGGAACTATGAAATCGAAAACTTTTTTTGTTTTATTATTTTTTGTTTTGTGTGCTGGTTTTATGCTTTTTTGCGGATCCGAAAATCCTGATAAGTCCATTATTCAAACCACCAAGGATATTGTGAAAAAAATTGTGGTGGAAAAAGGGGTGGATGTATCCGAAGAACAGAAAATGGGTCTGGTCAAGCAAATCATTAAGGAAAATAATCAATTGTCCGAATGGTTTGCTAAAGGCAATTTTCAAGCCATCGCCGTTTATCTTGAGAAAAAGAATGGAATAATAACAGAAGCTGAACCAGAGTACAAACAGCTTAAGGGGATTTTCACATTAGAAAGACACTTGCGTAAATTAAAGAAAGAAAAAAGTCTTGAGCTCACAGAAGGCCAGAAACTTGAACTTGAAATAGAGACAAAGTTTATCTTTGTAGAAGCGGTAGACTCTCAAATTTATTATCAACCAGAAAGAAAGTATGACAAAATTAATCTGGTAGCTCATGAATATTTTAATTATTACATCCGGATTAAACAAGGTGAAGAAACCGTTTCCAACTCCAACGGTGGAGGCAATCGAGATCACAAGCACAGAGCGGGATGTCCCTGGGATGGATGATAACGTGTGAAGAAAAGATCGTATTTCTACCTAGAATAATAATTTTCTTTGTGTGCATTTTTCTAAAAATATTTGGAATGGAACGATGAAAGAGTATGATGTGATCGTTGTTGGGTCCGGAGCGGGGAGTGCCAACGTTGATGGAGCTTTGTCCCACGGTCATGCGTATCCATCCTGCTATGTCGGAAATCATCTATGACACCCTGAGAAACCTACAAGAACCTGATTGAGTTTGACTTCAACTCTATAGTCGCTATAAAATTACTGATCTTTTCAATCATTCATCCGAGGAGTACGAGATGCGAAAAATAGCCTTTTTTTTAGCGATCATTCTAGCTGTTTCACTTTCACTGACTAAAATTTCGGCCGTTGTCCAGGCGAAATCAGCGGAAATTCAATCGCCTTTGGATTTCAGCATGGAAAATATAGACGGTGATTTGGTCAATCTCAGCGAATATGAAGGAAAAGTCGTGATGATGGTGAATGTGGCCAGCAAGTGTGGCCTGACTCCCCAATATGAGGCTCTTCAGGCGCTTCATAACAAATACAGTGCCAGAGGCTTTGTGGTGCTCGGCTTTCCGGCTAATAATTTCCGGAATCAAGAGCCGGACACCGATGCCGAGATCAAGAAATTTTGCACGTCCAAATACGGAGTATCCTTTCCGATGTTTTCCAAAATCTCTGTCCTGGGAGATGATAAACATCCCTTGTATGCATATCTAACCAGTGAAAAATCCAATGGCGGATTTTCGGGAGATATTCAGTGGAATTTCACGAAATTTCTCATCAACCGCGAAGGAAAGGTCATTGCCAGGTTCGAGCCAAAAACAGAGCCGGATAGCAAAGAAGTCGTCATCACGATCGAGGATGAGTTACAAAAGCTCACGCCGATCGAGGAATTGGGCAAGAGGATGTTTTTCGATATAAGCATGAGTGATCCTGTCGGCCAGGCATGCTCCAATTGTCATGGACCTGTTGCCGGCTGGTCTGGGCCGGATTCGGACTTCAATGACAAAGGCTCCGTGTATGAAGGGGCGACAGAAGGCCGGTTCGGGAACCGCAGGCCTCCGACCGCTGCATATGCTGGCGATAGCCCTGTGCTGCACATCGATGAGGAAGAAACGTTTGTGGGCGGTATGTTTTGGGATGGCCGGGCTACAGGGGAAGTGTTGGGCGATCCTCTGGCTGAACAGGCCATGGGGCCCTTTTTGAATCCTCTCGAAATGAACATGGCGGACGAAAAGAGCGTCGTTATGATTGTGCGGGATTCCAACGACGCCAATCTTTTTAAAAAAGTCTGGGGACCCAAATCATTGGATTGGAAAAATGACATCCATGGTACCTACGTGAAAATAGGCCGTTCCATCGCGGCTTTCGAGAGATCGGCCGAAGTGAATCTCTTCAACTCCAAGTTCGATGATTTCTGGCATAACGCGAATACCAAGGGATTGGACGTGGAATCCATCGACGAAACCAATTGGAAAAAGTACAGGAAGTTAGGCCTGGAGGATGAGGAACTCAAGGGTTTGATGTTGTTCAACACATCAGGATTTTGTGCCGAATGTCATGTATTGACGTCCGTAAAAGGTAAACCTCCCGTGTTTACGGATTTCACCTATGACAATCTCGGGGTGCCCAAAAATCCTGAAAATCCATTCTACACCATGGGCAAAAAATGGAATCCTAACGGAAAAGAATGGGTCGATAAAGGACTGGGGGGCTACTTGGAAGGGATCGAAAAGTATAAAAAATATGCAGCGGAAAACTACGGCAAACAAAAAGTCCCCACGCTCCGCAATGTGGACCTGAGGCCATCTGAGGGATTTGTGAAAGCTTACATGCACAACGGATTCTTTACGACTCTCAAAGAAGTCGTAAACTTTTATAATACAAGAGATGTAGACGGAGCTGATTGGGCTCCTCCTGAGGTCAGCGAAAATGTAAATGTGGATGAATTGGGAGATCTTGGCCTGACACCAGAAGAAGAGGATGCCATCGTCCTGTTCATGAAGACCCTTTCGGACAGGCTCTAACCTGAATTATTTATAAAAGCTGTTGATACAACTTTTTCACAACAATCTGGATAGGTATATTCATATATATCAACATCTTTTGCCCTACGGGCGAACCAATCTTACTGCATCGGCTTGTCGTGCTCCATTCGCAGTATACAAATACAACTCATGGGGCTACTTCCTCGTATCCGTTAATGCCAGGATGGGGTGGAGGATCTCGGCTTGTGAATAATCCAGGTTATTTGGAGGGATGAAAATAAGCTGTAAAAGAGTAAAAATATTTTACATATTTTTATTCAATAAACATAAAATAAATAAGGAGAATTTACCGAGAATTCGTTGAAATAGGGATATTTCTGTAAGCAAAATCGCTGTCAGGCTCAGTCGTGATGATGTCGAATTCAGACAGACGGTCGATCATTTTTTTCATGCGCAGATGTTTCTTGATTTCCTCTGATTTTTTCTTGTTGAACACACCCAGGAGGAACTTGTTTCCCGTCTCGTCATACATATACAAAACTTTTTTTGCCTTAGCCCTTTTGAGGGCTTCACTTATCTGGCTTTCGTATTCTAAATTTTGTTGTACTTGCATTTTTTTTACCCTCTGTTCATTTATCAATTATGAATGCAAAAATCGTGCCAAGAAATCCTCATGAGCAACTTCCGTCGTTGGCTGGTGATGACATGCCTGTGCTTATCTGGGGGGATTATCTATCTTTTGCCGAGCTTATCCTGTTACTGCTTGATATAACCTGGGCCGCGTACGATACGGCCAGGTTTGGCATCGGTGTGTTGTCCGTTTTTGATGACGGCTGTCCCGTTGACAAAAACATGATGCATACCGACTGAGACCTGATGGGGATTTTCAAAGGTTGCCCGGTCGCCGATGGTTTTCTGGTCGAAGATGACGATATCCGCGTAATATCCCTCTCGAATCAGCCCGCGATCCTTGATAAAAAGCCGGTTGGCCACGGCTGAGGACATCTTTCGGATCGCTTCCTCCAACCTCATCACCCGATCTTCGCGAACATATTTTCCGAGAATCCGCGTATAGGTTCCATAAGATCGAGGGTGGACTAACCCCTGAGGTTTATCCGGATCTTCACCGCTTGCATCTGTACCGAATTTAATCCATGGTTGTTGCATCTGAAGTTTGAGGTTATCATCTGTCATCATGAAGTAGATCGTGCCGATGCCCTGTTGTTCAGAGAGGATAAGGTCTATGATCGTATCGATCCAGTCTTTGCCCATGTCAGATGCGATCTCCGAGAGCCTTTTCCCAATATATTTTTTGTTTTCCGGCTTATAAAGTCCCAGGATAAGGACTCCCTCTGGAGTGGCGAGTGCACCCAGATTTTCCCACTCTGTTTTCTGGTTTAGCATTTCGTCACGGACTTTTGCCCGCATTCCGGGATCGGCGAGATTTTCCAGCAGTTTTCCATCGGCCGATGCCCAAGGCGGCAGGCAGGCGGCGAGGCCTGTGGAACCAGCGATGTAGGGATACATATCGGCCCCTATATCGAGTCCTTCGTCGCGGGCAGCTTCTATCCGGGATATGGCCAAAGCGGCCTTGTGCCAGTTGCGCCGGCCAGCGGCTTTCAAATGATATACTTCTACCGGAACTCCTGCTTTTCTTCCTATCGTGATGGCCTCATCAAGGCCTTCCAGAAATTTGTCGGCCTCTGAACGAAGATGCGTGATGTACACACCCCCGTAAGGGGCCATTGCCTTGGACATTGCGATCAACTCTTCTGTGGTGGCAAAACTGCCCGGGGGATATATCAGTGCCGAAGCAATCCCGAATGCCCCATCTTGCATGGCATTCCGGACGAGTCGCTGCATCTCCTCTACCTCTGCGCTCGATGGCGATCCCATTGCCATCCCTTTGACAAAGGTACGAACGGTTGCAGCGCCCAGGAACGAGCCCACATTGGCAGATACACCATGCTTTTGCATCGCTTCAAGCCAGTTGTCGAAACCTCGGGGGCCTGCGAATTCCATGGCCAGCTTTTTTATATCTTGGGGAATATCTCCATATGTGGCCAAAGTCTTTTCGTTGACAGGAGCATCGCTCCACCCTTCACCCAATATTTCAGTCGTGATTCCTTGGGATATCTTGCTGATCACGCGGCCATCACCCAATAAAAAAGCTTCCCGAGAATGGCTCTGGATGTCTATAAATCCAGGCGCAACGACCAGTCCATGCGCATCGATTTGTTCTTTTGTTTTCGCATTTTCGAGTTGTCCAGAAGGCGTGATTCTGGCGATGCGATCATTCCGGATAGCGATGTCACCAAAAAACCATGGATTCCCTGTTCCGTCTACAATCTGGCCATTCAATATAACCACATCATAGGTATCGGGAGAATTTGGCATAAGTAGGGGAATGAGTAAAAGAACTGAACTGAGAAATATTGAAACTCGAAGATATTTTTGTTTTTTCATGCCTTCTCCTAATCTTTAATTATTGCTAGATTATTCCATAATCAACTAAATTATTCACGAGTCAAGATTGCTGCAGCGGCGAGGTAGTGGCCCATGAAGCTGTATTTGTATACCGCAAATGGGCTACAACGAAGCCGATGTAGTGAGATTGGCTCGCCCGAAGGGGAAAAAATGCCGATATTTAAAATATTTCTTCTCATTTAATTTATTTATGAAGATTAAAGCAATATCAGGATCATTTGCTGATATTGCTTTAATAAAAAAATGATCGGCATTTTTTATGAATAATTTAGTTCAATCCTTAAGCCAGAGGACATCCCCACATAGGTTAGCATCATGGGACTTGGCAGAGAAGAAAGCGAACTCTTCCTTTGCTTTTTTCACAGTTGTCGGCTCTCCATGTCCTGGATAAATTTTAACATTATCCGGCAACACAAAAATTTTCTGTTCCAGAGATTTAATGATTTGTCTGAAATCATCCGCAGTGCCTGTTTTGCCCGGTCCTCCGGGGAAAATCGTATCACCGGCCAAAAGAATATTTCCAGTTATAAAGCAAATACTCCCAGGAGTGTGTCCCGGAGTGTGAAGCACATTCAGTGTGACCTTCCCGAAAGAAACGATGTTACCGTCTTCAAGGAGCATTTCCGCCTCTACAGGCAGGCTATCGGCATCAGCCAGGTGAGCAGCAACCGGAATGTTCAATTCATCCTTAAGCTTTTGTAAAGCGCCGGTGTGGTCCATGTGCTTGTGAGTGATGAGTATACAAATTGGGTTTGTTCCCTCGAGACGATCCAATATTTTGTCAGCATCACCCGGTGCGTCGATCAAGACACTCTCTCCTGTAGCTTCGCAAACGACAATATAGGCATTGGTCCCGAATGGAGAGGTTTCAATCCTTTCTATCCGGAGGATTTTGCCCTTTTCTACGACGGTCATAATGTTAATCTCCTTGAAATGTTATTTTCTTATCTATAACATAACATTCGTTCATGTCAAATCATCATCATATTGTCAATATAAAGGGAGAGAGAATGAAATTTTTCAGTGTTCTAGCGATTTGTCTGATTCTGGTTTTTATCCTTTCGAGCTGTGTGGCCGGCCCAAATAAACTCGAGAAAACGCCAAATGAAGAAGGAAATGTAGCGGGATTCTGGAAGGGATTGTGGCACGGTCTTATCTCACCGATTACTTTTGTCATCTCGATTTTCTCCAAAACCATTCGATTCTACGAAGTGCACAACAGCGGATTCTGGTACAATTTTGGTTTTGTCCTTGGTGCTGGACTTTTTCTGAGTGGCGGTATTCTGGGGAAAAAGAGCAGGAAAAAAAAGGGGTAATCAGAAGCCAACGCAACAAATACTAAAGGGGCAATCCCCCCTCTGCCAACTGCTCTAAAAAAGCAAGCTTCTTTTCATAAAGATCTGGGAGCTTCATAAATCCGAAAACCTTACCACTCTGGACCGTCACTGCTGCAGAAGCAAGATCGATAAACGGCTCGATCATATGGGAGACCACAACCACGGTCGCTCCGGATTGTGTGTGATTTTTGATCCAGCCGAGGATTTCTTTTTGGATGTGTCGGTCCATGCCCTCTAGAGGTTCGTCAAGCAGGATGTGTGAAGGTGTTCCGACAAGACAGGCCGCAAAAACTGCCCGCCTTCGTTGTCCCATGGACAGTTCCCGGACGGTCCGATGGGCAAGGTGCTGAAGGCCAAAGAATTCCAGGGCTTTTTTTCCCTCTTCGAGAGGTTGTTCCCGAAGGCGGCACACAAGGTCCAGGATTTCTTTTATCGAGGCATATGGTGTCAGATCCGGATGTTCGGGCATATAGGCCAATCCTTTTCTAGCAGAAACTTCTTCTTTCCATAGGTCATGTCCATTAATGGCTATATTGCCTGCATCCGGGATTTCCACTCCAGCAGCCAGTTTGAGGAGCGTGCTTTTTCCGCACCCGTTTGGACCGAGGAGTAAAGACAGGCCGGGGTGCAGCTCCAAGTTCGCGGAATGGAGCACTTTTTCTTCCCTTTTGTATGAAAATGAGACATTTTGGAACTGGATCATCATTCACTCCAAGATAAAGAATCGCCTGCTGCAAGGTGGTGAAGTTCTTGCCATTGGCTGACTTTTTGATGTTTTTCCGCCTTTGTCCCCAAATTTAAAATCAGTGGTGTTAGAGCCAGAAAACACACAGAACTCCACGGGATGAGACAGAGGAAAAAGGAACCGAATGTGCCGAGCAACAGTACCTTTCCCGATGCGCCCATCACTGATTCAGGAGCTTGACGGATGGAATAGGCGGAATAGATAGCAAAAATGGGGAGGCTCAGGGCAAGAGGAAGCATGGATTTGAGGTTCATAGCTCCCACGAGGACAACGAGAGGCAGCGCATGAAGGCCGATAAAAGAAGAGTCCCAGACGATCCTGGTTTTGGCCGACCAGGGCAAGGAACGAATCCAGGGCCAGGGAGGTCTCCTTGACGCCAGCATGTTGGCAAATACCGAACAAAATAGGATTAAACCCAACGCTCCTCCGAAACGGATCATCTTTTCGGCAAGGAGAGGAGCAGGATTATTGTTAGCGATAAAAAGTTGCGCAGCGCCCAAGAATGGCAATGAGAGCAAATAGAGCACAAGGGGTCTCAGGCGAAGAGCACGCCAGTTTATGAATGCCACGAGGAATATTCCTCTGAAAGTCTTGTGGAATTTTGTGTGTTTCTTTTTCTGGACAAGGGAGCCGGATATCCCATCCGCTGCGATCAGCAAAAGAATCCCTCCTGCGAGAAATGCCCAGTTGTTGGATGAGAAACCTATGGCTGCTAGTGCTGCCAAAGACCTGGTGATGAGCTTTCTTTTAACGGGCAAAACGCACAGTCCGCAGGACAATCCCACAAGAGGCAATCCTGCAATGAAGGGAACAGCCGAAACCTGGTAAAGTTTCATGGCCACAACTGCCAAGCCGGCTATGATGGCCAATGCCGGGATTTGAGCGATGGATATGGCGAATCCGGCCATTCGCCGATGAACTATTTCTTCTATTGGGAGATGTCGAATCCATCCATTGAGTCCCAGACAGATGCGACGGGAAGCGAAGCCGGCAATGATGAGGCAGAAAAAAGTTGCGGTGATTCCGCTGAGGAGGAAACCGCCATCGAGAATCTGGGCCATTAAAGAGTTGAATAGCTCGGGCCTCAATAAATAATACAGGGCGATAAAGATGGAAACAACAGGGACAAAAATTCTCATGGCTAAACGTATGCCAACATGCAGGTGAAACCGGAAAACCGCGCTCATCATCAATTTCATGACCTTCACCTCTTGTTTCCTTTTTATTTTAAATGCATTTACTAACCTGGATAATTCATAAATTATCCAGGTTACCCTGAATTATTCATGTAGAAATTCTGGGGACACGTTACCGATTTCAAAACAAATCGGTACATGTCCCCAATTTCTGGCATGTCCCTGATTTCAATGCATATAGTATTAAATTCCGTAAAAAAAATCATGTTTATGAATAATTCAGGGTAAAAAAGAGTTTCAAAAAAGATAAAAATAAGTAAAATCAAATGAATTTAAAAAAAAATTCTTCTTGAAAAGTTTTTTCAGCAATGTCAGGATAACTTCCTGATATTGTTGAAGCAAAAAAAGCATCGGCATTATTTATGAATTGTTCATAGGAGTTGTTATGGCAAGAATAAAGGTGAGTGTAGAAAAAATCGATGGTTATTGCAATCTCCCTGTCCAGGTTGGAGACTTTTTTTATGTCGAGGATTCCAAGCTACTCGTTCCCGATGGGCAGCACGTATGCATCTGGGCCTTACAAAGCATGATGCCCATTTTTCCTATCCTGAACGTTCGGGATCGTTTGGAGGACGGACACTGGGTGAAAACGGTAAAAAACTTTGTTTGCCCCGATCCAAAAGGGCTGGTGCACTATCGTCTGGAAATAGAGGATTGAAAGGGGGCGTGCCTTGATCAAGGTTGATCTACACAAATGTACCGGATGTAAGAAGTGCGAGGTTGTCTGTGCTTTTTTCCACTCGGGGAAAGTCAGCAACCGATTGGCCCGGATCAAGGTCCTGAATCTCTATGAACTGGGCATCGATGGTCCTGTGCTGTGTATCCAGTGTGAAGAAAAATATTGTTTGAAATGCCCAGAAGAGGCTTTGTCTTTGGGCTCTTTGGGACAGATCATCGTCTCGCCCACCGTGTGCAGCCTGTGTGGGGTTTGTGAAAAGGCCTGCCCGATGGGCGCGATGGAAATTTACGAAAACATCGTGTATGTGTGTGATCTCTGTGGTGGAAAGCCCAAGTGCGTAGAAGTTTGTACAGAAGGAGCCATCACATTTGCAAAAGGAGAGCATGGGTCATCTCTGGATGCGATCCAAAAAGAAACAAACAAGATGAGCCCGAACCAAAAACGGTTGTATTACCTGAAAAAAATGGGGGCTTCCCTAAGAGAGACCTGGAGACGCAAGCATGCTTGAATACGGGTACGGCGGAAAAATCCTCCGGATCGATCTCACCGAGCGGACGTTCGAGGTCGAGCCTCTGGATTCATCCTGGGTAAAATCCGTCATCGGCGGAAGAGCGGCCAACTCCAAAAGGCTTTTCGAGGAATTGGACATAAATTGTGATCCGTTAGGGCCGGACAATATCCTGATATTCGGTGTCGGTCCCTTAACCGGGTCTTTTCTCACAGCATCGGCCTACTACACGGTCACCGCTAAATCGCCGCTGACAGGAATTTTGGGAGACTCTGCTGCCGGAGGACAGTTCGGGGCAGAGATGAAACTCACGGGATTCGATCAAATCATCGTCACTGGCAAGGCAGATAACCTTATTTATCTTCTTGTTACTGAGGCTGACGTGAAATTTGTGGATTGTCTAGAATATAAAGGCAAAAAAATCGTTGAAACGACAGAGGATATAAGAAGAGAACAAGGCGATGTTGCCATCCAGGTGGCTGCCATCGGACCGGCAGGGGAGAACTGCGTGGCATTTGCCGCAATCGTATCCAGTGGGAACAGGGTGAACGGCCGCACCGGGATGGGCGCTGTGATGGGATCCAAAAACCTGAAGGCTCTGGCTGTGCGCGGTTCCAAGCCTGTCGAGTTTGCCGATCCGCTCGCTTTTCTTGAAGAAAACCGAAAGATCGATCGAGAAATATTGGAACACAGCGAATACACAAAACGCCATAACCTCGGCACTACGATGTTAATGAAGGACCTCGACAGCATCGGCATCCTCCCGACCAATCATTTTCAGGAGGGTGTGTGCGCGTATGTGGATGAGATATCTGGGCAGAAACTGGCCAGTTCTTTTAAAGTCAAGAATAAATCCTGTTTCAACTGCAATGTGCACTGCTCCCGCTATTATATCGCTGATGATCAGGAAGCCGAAGGGCCCGAATTTGAAACCCTTTGCGGATTCACATCCCGGATTGGCAATCAAAGTCTTCCGTTCGCTCTGGAAATGAATGCTTATCTGAATCAAATTGGGATGGATTCGATTTCCACATCAGAGGTGATCGGTTGGATCATGGAGTGTCAGGAAAAGGGGATTATCCATCCACAGGACTTAGATGGATTCAGTATAACCTGGGGCGAAAAAGAAAAGATCCGCCAGATCGTGGACATGATCGCTTTCCGCCGGGGGATAGGGGATGAACTGGCGAAAGGCACAAAAAAACTGGCAGAGCGATTCAGTAATGAAGCGCAAAAGCTGGTCATGCATGTCAAAGGTTTGGATATAATCTGCGGAGATCCCAGGGGCATCAAAGCTTACGGGCTTACCTATGCCATCGCTTCCCGGGGTGCTGATCACCTTCGCGCCGAGCCCTACTTTGAATTGACAAACAGGAAAGAAGAAGCCAAGAAGCGATTCGGCACAGAAAAGGCGGCTGACAGGCTCGAAGAGGAGGGCAAGGCGGCCCTGGTGAGTTATTCGGAAAAAATTGCGCTTCTCACAGATTGTCTGACTATGTGCAAGAATATCGGGCTTTGCATGGATATTTTGAGTTTGGAGAGAGCTTCATCCCTTTTAAAGGCCGGAACAGGATTGGATTATGCGCCGGAATATTTGGCGAAAATTTTGGCAGATGCCATCGATTTGGATCACGCTTTCAACAAACGTCTGGGAGTGACCAGAGAGGATGATACGCTTCCCGAAAGGTTCCAGAAAGAGCCACTGACCAAAGGACCCACAAAGGGTGCAACCGTCAATATCCAAAAAATGGTGGACGAGTATTACAAGATCCACTTGTGGGAAGACTGACGGTTGAAAAGAGAAACATTTACATCTAATTTTGGCCTTTTGATGACCATGATCGGCGTGGCTGTCGGATTGGGGGCCGTCTGGCGGTTCCCGTACATGGTGGGGAAATTCGGAGGCGCAGCGTTTGTTCTTTTTTATCTGGGAGTTGTCCTTTTTATCGGAATACCGGCTTTGATGGCCGAATGGATCCTCGGCCGGCACACCCAACGAGGCACCCTAGGTGCATATGAAAAGGGGGCGCTGCCCGGCGGAAAATACGTAGGTTATTTCCTTTTTTTTATCGTGTTTTGGGCAACCGGCTACTACTCCAATGCCTTGGGATGGGTGGGATTTCATGCGCTCGGGGAACTGGTCAATGTCTTTGGGGGACATCTTGATGCGGGGGCTATCCTCCCTCCCCAACAGGGCTTCGATTTGACTTCCTTTCTGCTTCAGCTTTCGATGACGGCGTTCGTGATATTCACCTGCGGAATCGTTCTCGTGAAGGGTTTACGAAAAGGAATCGAAAGAACAAGCAAATGGATTGTGCCTTCGCTGTTTGTGATTCTGATAATTTTGATTTTGCGGTCTGTCACGTTGTCTGGTGCTAAACAGGGGATCGATTGGTTTATTGGGAGTTTCCGTTTCGATGCATTAAAACCCTCGGTAATGGCGGCAGCTTTGGGAATGGCGTTTTTTTCGATGTCTTTGGGCGGAACGTTTATGGTCATTTATGGCTCTTATCTCGAAAAAAAAACAGTAATTTCGAAAAATGCCGTATTTACAGGAATTGCGGCTTCTCTGGCAGGCATTCTGGCGGGATTCGCCATTTTTCCGGCCGTTTTTGCTTTCGGTCTCGAGCCCAATTCCGGGCCTGGGCTTATCTTTTCTACTTTACCAAAGACCTTTGACTTGATGCCTGCGGGTTGGTTGTTCGGGCTTCTGTTTTTTGTGGGGCTGTTTGGTGCCGCATATCTGTCTGACGTGGCTGCCTTTGAGGTCTTGGTTGGTGGCCTCCTGGATAACACGAAATTGGACAGAAAAAGGGCCGTATTTCTAATATGTGCCATCGTTTATGTCCTCGCGATTCCTCCTATGATCAACATGAAAGTTTTTGTGCCCTGGGATTTGACGTTCGGTTCGGGCATGCAGGTTCTCGGTTCCCTTTTGGCAGTCGTGACCGCAGGCTGGTTTATAAAAAGATATGAATTTCTGAAAGAACTCAATGTAGGGAGAAGTTTTTTTCAAACGTTTTTGTACTGGTGGTTGAGGATTATCGTTCCTGCTTCTATCCTGTTTGTGGGCATCAATTGGGTGCTAGAGTCTGTGTTTGACATTAAGATTTTTGGATGATTTTTTATGGATATAGGGGAAAAAATAAAAAAAACCATACGTATTGTTTTAAAAGCGAATTCAGTTTTTAGAATCAGAACTTTCTCGAATAAACAAAAGAAAATGAAGGATTGGTGATAGTTGAATTTTCGTGCTGAAGCCCAGCCTGCACAGACACATGCTTTCCTAGCCTTTTTATCAGCGTCCCATTGTGTGTGGCTCTGCTTGCCTTTGGATTTTCGGGTCTGCACACAGTACTCCCATGTAATCTTATATCTACAATATTGTGTATAGATCCTTTAAAAGAGTAATCCATTTTTCTAACACCAGGGGATCCATTAATAAAAACCGTGGCTGTGAAATATTTATTCACACTCCCTGTTAATCCAAATCCAAAAATTTTATTTTCAAAATTGTAATTCCCAGAAGGTACTATTTTTATGGATTCACTGACTTTAATTGATCTGCTTGCAGAAAAAGCTGGTTTTTGTTTGCTATTGATAACCACATGTGCGTCAAAGCTTGCAATTTCTGCATCCCCTTTGAATGAGTGCAGCTTTTTCTGTGCATTGTAATTATACTGGACTTTCCATTTATCAAAACTAATATATTTTGTAATCTGTGTCACTTTTCTTGTTTTTCCGAGTTTTACATCTAACCTTGTCTTTAGTTTCTTTTTTTCTAGGCGAATGTCTTGAGTGAATGTAACTTTTTCATCTTTTGGAGCTCTGTAAGCAAAATCAGGATCAATGTGTGCAAATTCAGGTTTTATTAAATTACAAGAGGTTTCTTCTTTTAGAATTTTCCTCACCTCTCCTTGAATTCTTCTGAGGAACTCTTCATATTGCTCATTTCTCTTTTTCAACTGTTCCTTTTTAAGATTCTCCCCCTTTTTCTGTATATTCTTATTCTCACTCCACATGTAAGAATTGATGAAAACAGATAGAAAGAGGACACCACACACCAGTATTCTTCCTCTTATATTCATCTTCAGCCCTTCTATAAGCTTCAGTTGAGCACTCTCAAATAAATTAGTCGGTTTTTGAGAAAATAAAACCCAAAAATTACTTAAATATAAGTACAATGTTTAGAACAGACATGGCCTTTGTCGGTTAAACCTTATTTTGCGCCTTAAAAAGTGATCTTAAATTGTGTTCCCTCCAATTCAGATATTCTTTGGCGGGATTTTTTCAATTCATTGATAAACTGCGCTTTAGAATTGGTTTTTTCGTTTACGGAAGGCCCATCTACCATATTCCTGGTTTTACCGGTGAGGACAGTGACCCTGGCTTCCTCCAACACAGATAGTTTCACAACTCATGCATTTTTGCTATTACCTTTAGGGGTGAATTTAGGGGTGATACCTGATTGTTCAATCAATGGGTTATGCTTGCGAGTTACGCAGGAGCATTAATCCAGGTTGAGTTTTTGTTTGCTGAGTGCCATTGGGCTTTCTTTTTCTCTTGAGAAGGGGCGCAAGCGGAATGTGTACGTGTACTCTTTCGGAAAAAGCGTGTATTTGTCGTGAGGCCTGGCTCCCCAGCTGTTATCTCCGCCAACTCCCATCTGCTTGTAGTCCAGGTTCCATGTGACCAAATCTCTTTTTTCGAGGTCTGTCGCGTGTCGCTGTTCCTTTTCGGGTTCATTTTCGAAATCATCCATCAGGTAATGATTGACGGAGATGCTCAGCAGAGGCATCCCCACAGCCAGAAGGCCGATACCTTGATCATCAGTTAATGCAACCCACCGCACATCTGTTTTGTTGCCGCTCTCTTGCGGCCGGATATAAGGATGGTGTTGGTCGATGACTTTGCCCTGATAGAGGTCAACAGCAGCGCTTGTCTTCCTGTCCCAGTAGCTTTCATGGGGGCCGCGTCCGTACCATTCCATATTGTCAAATTCAACAGGTAGGATCATCTGCATTCCGAATCGGGGAAGCTCAGGAAGGTCTCGGTTTCCGGGGGAGAATCTGTTTTCGATAAAAATATCCCCGCTTCCCAATATGATGAACCGGCTGTCGTAAAGGGAATTTCCTGCTTCGAGAATAGAGGCCACATCGATCTGAACCTGTGAAGGCCCAGTTTTTTTGATGGAAACGTTTTCGATCCTTCGCTTTGTTCCTGTTTCAAACCAAATTTTGCACCGCTCAGGCATTCCGTTTCCGAAATCGTTGTCGTTGGGGACCCTCCAGAAATTGGGCAATGGGCCTTGTTTAATCAATTCTTTTTTTTCGAAGATGAGGGAGTGAATAGTTCCTTTGTCTTTATCAAAAGTGAGGGCGAAAGTGTTTCCTTTTATAACCGCCTGATTTTCTGTTTGGTCCAGCTCAAGCGGAGGGATTTTATCCAAATCTATAGTTTCAGGCTCGGTATAAGCCGGCAATTGGAATTGACCCCATGCCACTTCATGCCCTTCAGGAACAAGGCCTGTCTTATGAGCTGTTATCCAGTTCAAGTTCAGAAAATATTCCACACCTGGGGTGGGTTGGATTCGGGGAAAAGGGATTCTCACCTCGTTGCTCTCATGAGGATCCACATCCATTCTTGGTATTTTCCCTGCAGCGATGATTTGACCATCCCCCTTTAATTCCCATTTCATCACATAGTCGTTCAGGTTCGTGAAGTCATACAAATTGTGGATCCGAAACCTGCCCTTTTCTAGCTCAACCGGTTCGGCTTTGATGTACTGGTAGACTTTTTTAACCTCCCAGATATGGGGATGGATTTTTCTATCGGGAAAGACCAATCCGTTGATGCAAAAATTATCATTGCTGGGGGTACCTGGCGGGCCAAAATCTCCTCCAAAAGCCCAGAAAGGCGTGCCGGTTTCATCCTTAGCCGCTAAACCCTGGTCCACCCAGTCCCAAATAAATCCTCCCTGGAGTTTTTTGTGTGCGTATATCACATCCCAATAGTCCTGCAGGTTCCCCACGCTATTTCCCATGGCGTGGGCATATTCGCACAGGATAAGAGGCCGCGGGTCCTCTCCCTCTGCATATTCTTTGATCTCATGGATCCTGTGATACATCGGACAGAAAATATCCGTGTAAGGTTCCAAACCCACGTCCTCGCTCTGGACAGGCCTGGATGGATCTCTCTCCTTTATCCACTTATAAGTGGCCTTAAAATTCTGGCCGAATCCGTTTTCGTTACCCAAAGACCAAATAATAATGCAAGGATGATTCTTATCGCGTTCCACCATCCGGATGGTGCGGTCCAGGAACGCCTGTTGCCATTCCGGTTTATCTGTAAGGGATTTATCAGGGTTGTAAGGTTCCACACCGTGAGATTCGATGTTTGCCTCGTCAATTATATACAGGCCATATTTGTCGCAGAGCTCATACCATCGGGGATTGTTGGGATAATGGCTCGTACGAACAGCGTTGATATTGAACCTTTTCATGAGCTTGATATCTTGGATCATCGAATCTTCCCTCACATAGCGTCCTGTGACAGGATCGTGCTCGTGGCGGTTGACTCCCTTGAGGTAGATCGGAACACCATTGATCAAAAGCTGGCCGTCCGCAATTTCCACTTTTCTGAATCCGACCTTGCATGTGACAACTTCTGCGGTTTGACCTGAGTTGTCGATCAAAGAGAGGAGGAGTGTGTAAAGATGGGGTGTTTCAGCCGTCCATTTTTTTGGATTTTTGATATCCAGGTCGAATGCGACAGCAGAATCGGTCTGTTCACTTGCTTGAAAATCTCTCTTGACTGGAGAATCCAGGATGGACTGGTCATCGGCATCCAAAAGATCTAACTGGATACGAAAATTGCCGGTATTTTGAACCAGGTGATTCTGGACAAGGACAGCAACATTTAGCTTTGCATTTCGGTAATTGTCATCCAAATCGGTAATGGCAAAAAAATCTCGGATATGGACAGAGGGAGTCGAAAACAGGTAAACATCCCGCTCGATGCCGCTGATCTTCCAGTAGTCCTGGCCTTCCAAATAAGCTCCGTCGCTATAGCGGTAGACCTCCAAGGCGAGAGAATTTTCCCCCTTACGAAGAAATCCGGTGATGTTAAATTCAGCCGGGGTTTTGCTGCCCTGGCTGTATCCTACATTTTTCCCGTTTACCCAGAGGTACATGGCGGATTTCACGCTGCCGAAATGCAGGTACACTGGACGGCCTTCCCAGTTGTCGGGAATCGTGAATGATCTTCTGTATGACCCCACCGGATTGTCGTCATGGGGGATTCGTGGGGGATCGGATGGAAAAGGATAAGCCGTATCAGTATAAATCGGTATGCCAAAACCCTGCAGTTCCCAATTTCCGGGAACGGATATATCTGCCCATTGACTCACATCATAATCGTCTATGTAAAAGTCAACAGGACGGTCAGCCGGTTTTTTAACGTAGTGGAACTTCCAAATCCCGTTGAGGGACTGGTAAAAAGGGGAACTGGAGGGATCGTTTTTAAGGGCCGTTGGAATATCAGGATAAGGGACTTGGTGGCTGTGGCCCGGTTCTTTGTTTTGCCCCAAAACAGCCGGATCTTCCCAGTCATAGGCAGTATCTACTGGAGCAGGATTCTTCGTGCAGCTCAAGTTTATGAGAGAAATAAACAGCATGACCAAAAAAAATACATAAATGAAATGACGTGATTTCATTTTATTTCGAAAAAGTCTTGGCTGCTGTTTGCCATACCCAAGACTGCATGATACAGAATTTTCGATAATTCTTCCATGGTGCTGGCATTGATCGTGTCAGCAGTATCCTTTCTCGTGCGGGTAAAAGTGGGAGTTCCGTAGACGGTGATAGTTATGCTGGGAATGCCCTTGCTTAGGAAGAGATCGGAATCCAACTGTGGCCGGCCAGGGTTAGAGTAGGGAAAAGCTTCGAGGGCGTGCTTCCACAGCTTGGGATAATTCTGAGCCCCGAGGGCGCGTCCCTTATCCCCGCATCCCACCATGCTCAGATTGAGGTATACGATGGTTTTGTTTTTGGGGAAGGCCGGTTTTTTGAGGTAAGTCTGGGCACCCATAAAAGCCTGCTCCTTGGATCCGAATGTAACAATCAGGACAGACCGTTTGGGTCTGACCGGGCTTTTTACCAGAGCTTCGGCCACACCCAAAAGCATGGCCACTCCGGAGGCATTGTCATTGGCTCCGGGCATGATCTCGTAACAGAATCCCAAATGGTCCAGGTTTGCGCCAAGGATGATGACTTCTTGTTTGAGTAGAGGATCAATGCCTTCGATCTGACCAATAACGTTGTATCCGATGCCTTTGGGATGATGTTCGGTGAAGTTTTGTATCGTGAAAACTTTTCGCGTTCTGAAGGACCGGGGTTGCAGGGAGCGTTTGATTTCTTCCAAATTCTCCTGGTGTGTTTTTCCCGATCCTGTGAATAGATCTTTCACAACGCTATCTCCAACCTGAGACACCATTAATTTTGGGACATGGTCGATATCCGGATTGACCGTGAGTTTGTTGATTAGCATGCCTTTAGCCCCATGAGCTACCGCCATCTTGAGCTTGTACTGGTAAAAGGAATAAGGCCGCCATTCCTTGAAGAGATCGGCATTGCCTTCCGGAGAAACAGGAGCGTCAGGTTCGACCAGGACGATTTTTCCTTTGACATTCACTCCGGAATAATCATCGTAGTTCATTTCTGGTGCAGTGATGCCATAACCCACATAGACGACTTCAGCTGTGATGGACCCGTCGGCGGATTGTGAACCTGGGTAATATTCCTTCTCGTAGGCATACTTTTTTTTCCTTTGTTGGCCTTTAGACCGGTAAGTGTACGAGAGTTCCCCTCCCACAAACACGATGGTGTAGGGATTGGGATAGGCTTGGAGGAACGTGTCGTTATCTCCTCGGGGAGTGAGTCCCCATTCTTCGAAAAGAGAGCTGACCCAGTTGGCACATGCTTTAAACTCCGGCGTTCCTGTGAGGCGTCCTGTGTAGGTCTTGGAGGACAGTTTTTTAACATAACCCAGCAGTTTTTCTCCGGAGATGGAGTCCAAAAGCTTATCCATTTGTGTTTTTTCTTCATCGGATATTTCGACCTCTTTTTTGACTCCTACGGCACAGGAAGTCATCAGGAAGATGGTTAACACGAATATCGTAAGAGGGATAACAAAAAATTTATGATTTTTCATTCTTCTGGATCCTTTAACAGAATGTTCTATTTTAGTCGAATTCTTTGCTTCCATCGAGCTGGAGCGTTTCAAATCCCTTTTGCCGGCAAGCCTCATAAACGACAATAGCCACAGCATTGGATAGGTTGAGGGACCGGGCATCGGTCTTCATCGGGATTCGGTAGCATTGTTCATGGTTTTTTTCCAATAACTCCTTAGGTAAGCCGGTTGTTTCCTTTCCAAAAATCAAGAAAACTTCGCCAGAAAAATCTATTTTATCGTAGGTTTTTGAAGCTTTTTTTGTGATGAAGTTGAGATTCACTTGTTTGTTGGTTTGGAAGAAGTCATCCATCGAATCGTAATAAGTAATTTCTACCATGTGCCAGTAATCGAGGCCTGCCCGTTTCAGATGTCTGTCACGAACAGAAAAGCCCAGCGGCCTGATCAGGTGGAGTTTGGCACCCACTGCGGCACAGGTGCGGGCGATGTTGCCTGTATTCTGGGGGATTTTGGGCTGGTAAAGGACGACGTTCAAGTTTAGCATGGTCTTATTATATCCCGGCGTTTGATTTCTTACAATTTCTTCAGAAACCCTTAAGTTGAATTTGGGATTCCAATCCGAAATAATGAAACCGTGACACGAAAAAGGAGTTCAAAATGAACGGGCATTTCCACAAAAGTTTGTTGTTGTGATTTTGCTTGTGTGTGGCATATCGTCAGCATTCTCCGATTTTGATCCTGCTGTTTTCCGTGTTCCCAAAGTCGATGGTCTCACCATGGATGGATCCGGAATCGATTGGGGATCACGAGGATTCCGTGGAAAAATCTGGGAATCAAACCCACCAAAGGTTTAAAAATCGGTTTCCAAGTCGTGGTGAATCCTATATCGAGCCGCCGCTTAAAAATATTGTTTCTCCCGTTAAATAACTTGAGAGATCCGAAGCAAGAAAGAGGCAGAGATTCGCCACATCCTCCGGATCACCGATCCTGCCGAGGGGAATAGTATTCAATATCTCCTCCTTAACTCCTTCCTTTCCCAAATGCTCATAGGTCATATCTGAATAAATCCATGCGGGCGCAACACCATTTGCTCTGATATTATAGGCTCCCAGTTCTAATGCTATAGATCGCGTAAAGCCATTGAGAGCAGCTTTTGCAGCGACATAGGATGAAGAACCTACCTCTCCCCGCCTGGTACATCGCGAGGAAATATTAATGATATTACCGCGCTTTTGTTCCTTCATTACCGGAACCACCAAATTGGTGAAATTATACACTCCCGTTAAGTTAACATCTATAACCCGCTGCCAGGAGTCGGGCGCGATATCACCGATATTTCCCGGTTCCCATATGCCTGCATTGTTGACGAGAATATTTACTTTGTTGAACTGTCTGAGAGTATTCTCCAGTATCCTTTTGCAGTCGGCATAATTCGCAATATTGCCCTGCTCGACTAGAACTTCCACACCGTATTTTTCCGCTTCTTCCTTGAGCTCCTCAGCCGCAGTCTTATTTTTTACGTAATTCACAACAACATTCGCTCCAGCCTGAGCAAACAGCAGCGTTATTGCCCTGCCCAGCCCCCGTGAACCTCCCGTTACGATGGCAACCTGCCCCGATAGAGATAGTGATATTGCATCTGAACACATGATAACTCCTTTTGTGATTAAGATTTTCCTAAAGTTAAATTAGGGGTATATTTTTAAGGATTAAGACAGCTCAAATATAGCGAATCTCAAAGATGATTGCAACGGGTTTTGTTAGAACTGATATGACAAAGGAATTTTTTAATCTTTATGGCGAAGGCATCGCCACGGATGATATCGCCTTACCATCCCTGACTGAACCACAGGATATTGCCCCAATGATAATAATGTTATGTAGCGGACTTGTTGACCATGCTACCGGTTCCACCTTTGATTTTAATGCCGGAAGTTATCTCCACTAAAAATACCCGACAAATGCTCTTCATAGAAAAAGCAAAAACTAATGACTAAAGCATTAGATCAAATTACAATAATCCTATGGAACTTATTGATTTAAAAAATTCCTATCGTGAAACAAATCGATATTGTATAACTAGTTTTTAATGGTTACAAAAAACGTTAAAATTAAACAAAGGAGGTAGTGTGAAAATTTCAATCCAAGAACTAAATAAACTGTCCAAAAAAGCAATTTTAAAGTATGGCTACTCAGAAGAAGAAACCCAAATAATATTAGATATGCTTATGTATGCTCAAATG
>RCNB010000514.1_pt1 | contig 26029 bp, 19 predicted proteins | sample 2041321 | NCBI WGS metagenome assembly RCNB01 (sample SAMN09708232, study PRJNA481090) | Marine sediment metagenome, whole genome shotgun sequencing project. | reverse complement strand
GATGATAGCTTTAACTCTTGATGCAATGTCTGACATAATAATATTGGTTTTAAAAATTTAAATTGATGGCAAAAATAAAAAACTTTGGTCTAATAACACGTATTGTCGTTAAAATGTCTTGTAATTTAATAAAATTAAATACAAGAGTAGTAATTTTACCTTAATTAATTATTTTGTTTTGGCAAGGTTTGCGGTAATTGATTAAAGTATTAGAATTAAAGATATGTACTATATTTAAAGGTGGATTCTTAATTCTGTTACTTTGTTCGTTTTCCCTTAGTGGTACTTAAAACCTCTATGCCCTCACATTAAATCCATTTTTTTTTGAAACCTAAACAAATTGTCTTACTTGCCTCCGGTTCCGGTTCCAATGTGGAAAACATAGCAAAGTGTTTTGAGCACGACCCAAACATTACCATCGCCGCTGTACTTACTAACAAAAGGGATGCCAAAGTCTTAGATAGATGCAATAAACTAAAAATCAATGCCTTATATTTTAACAAACAAGCGTTTTTAGAAAGTGATTGTGTCTTGAACATACTAAAATCTTTGAACCCAGACCTAATTGTACTTGCAGGTTTTCTATGGAAAATTCCTAAAAACCTTATTCAATCCTTTCCTAACCAAATTATCAACATACACCCAGCACTCTTACCCAAATATGGTGGAAAAGGGATGTATGGAATGAATGTACACAAAGCTGTAAAAGAAAATAGGGATCTAGAAACGGGTATAACTATTCATTATGTAAACGAAAACTACGACGAAGGTGCAGTTATTCATCAGGCTAGAACAGTTGTGTTACCTGAGGATAGTGTAGAACAAATAGCGGAGAAAGTACACAAACTGGAGTATACGTATTTCCCTAGAGTGATTGAGGATTTGTTGACTGAATAAAACTCCATAAAAAACTGTCAGTCTAAATGCAATAGAACACCATTTTAGTTCGTATGCCTTTCGACTACGCTCAATTTGACAAAGTAAATAATGGCGAAAAAAGCAAAATTCTACGTAGTTTGGAAAGGAAAACAACCAGGTATTCACAAAACTTGGGCGGCATGTAAGAAAGCCATTGAAGGTTATAAAGGGGCGGAATATAAATCTTTCGAGAGTTTTGTTATAGCTCAAAAAGCATTTAACGGAAACTATTCCGATTTTAAAGGGAAGAAAAGGGGAGAGACCCTAATGTCGCCACAAGAATTATTGAAAATTGGGCAGCCCAACTTTTATTCCATTTCTGTAGATGCAGCTTCTAGCGGAAATCCAGGAGTAATGGAATACCAAGGCGTGGACACCAAAACAAAAAAGAAACTATTTAAACAAGGTCCTTTTCCTGAAGGAACTAATAATATTGGTGAATTTTTAGCCATTGTACACGGACTTGCATTCCTCAAGCAAAACGAAAGCGATCGCGTAATTTATACAGATTCGCGAACTGCCATGAGCTGGGTACGGAAGAGAAATTGCAACACAAAATTATTGGAAACAACAAAAAATAAAGCTTTGTTCGATTTGATTAGGCGTGCTGTTGACTGGTTAAAGAAAAATAAATACAATACGCCTATTGTTAAATGGGAGACCAAAGCATGGGGAGAAATTCCGGCAGATTTTGGAAGAAAGTAAAAGGATGCACCGTACACATTGAAAGACTTATAATTATTCTAATTCAGAATGTTATTCCTTTTAGATAAATGGTAAGCTTATTATAATTGATTACTTTATCCCTATTTTAAAGCACTCCATCAAGATTCCTCATCTCTTCAAAAAACCAGTTTAAAATAGGCAATGAAAACTGTATATTTGCAACTTAATTTTAATGCGATATGGGTAAGTTGGTTATTGTTGGTACGGTTGCGTTTGATGCCATTGAAACACCGTTCGGAAAAACAGATAAAATATTGGGTGGTGCAGCTACTTTTATTGGGCTAGCCGCTTCACAATTTGATGTAGATTCCACCATTGTATCCATTGTAGGTGAAGACTTTCCACAGGAATACCTTGATGTGCTAACCGCTAAAAATATTGATATTTCCCAGCTGGAAATCGTCAAGGGCGGAAAGACCTTCTACTGGAAGGGTAAATACCATAATGATCTAAACTCACGTGACACCTTGGTGACCGAACTCAACACATTGGCTGATTTCAACCCTGTTGTTCCTAACAACTATAAAGATGCTGATGTGGTAATGCTTGGAAATTTACACCCTGGCGTTCAGTTAAGTGTAATTAATCAGATGCAAAAACAACCAAAACTCGTCGTACTGGATACCATGAATTTCTGGATGGATAACGCATTGGACGCTTTAATGGAAACCATAAAACACATAGATGTACTTACTATAAACGATGAGGAGGCCCGCCAACTTACGGGAGAATATTCCTTGGTTAAAGCGGCTCACAAGATTTATGGTATGGGCCCAAAATATGTGGTCATCAAAAAAGGGGAGCACGGTGCCCTGTTATTTCATAAAGAAGAAATTTTCTTTGCACCTGCTTTACCGCTAGAGGAAGTTTTTGACCCTACAGGTGCAGGGGACACCTTTGCTGGTGGATTTTCAGGTTATCTCGCGGCAACTGGGGATGTATCCTTTGAGAATATGAAGAAAGCTGTTATCCATGGGTCCAATTTAGCTTCATTCTGTGTGGAGCGTTTCGGCACAGAACGTATGGTAAACTTGGACAAAAAGGAGGTAAATAAAAGATTGCACCAGTTTAAAACACTAACACAATTTGAAATTGAATTACAATAATAACAAGCCCCATAATTGGGGTTTTTTTAATACCCCTATGCAATAATGAGTGACGCAATAAAGCACGAGTGTGGTATCTCGGTTATCCGATTGCTTAAACCTCTTGAATACTACAAGGAAAAGTACGGGTCCGCATTTTACGGAGTAAATAAAATGTACCTGATGATGGAAAAACAGCACAATCGTGGTCAAGACGGTGCCGGTTTTGCTAGTATAAAACTAGATGTAGAAGCTGGTCAACGTTACATGAGCCGGGTACGTTCTTGCGAACAACAACCTATTCAAGATATTTTTGCGCAGATAAACGAGCGTATTAATAGTGAGCTCAAGGAGCATCCGGAATATGAAGATGATGTCGCGTTACAAAAAAAGAATATTCCGTACATAGGCGAATTACTTTTAGGGCATGTTCGATATGGTACTTTTGGAAAGAATAGTATAGAAAGTGTACATCCCTTTTTGAGGCAGAATAATTGGATGCACCGTAACCTGATTGTTGCGGGAAATTTTAATATGACCAATGTACATGAATTGTTCGATAATCTCATACAACTAGGCCAGCATCCCAAAGAAATGGCGGACACTGTTACCGTAATGGAAAAAATAGGACATTTCCTTGATGATGCGGTTGCCAAATTATATAAGGAGATAAAAAAAGAAGGATACACAAAACAAGAAGCTTCTGCGATAATCGCAGAGCGTTTAAAAGTTTCCAAGATTCTGCGGAGAGCGGCCAAAAACTTTGATGGTGGTTATGCTATGGCAGGATTATTAGGCCACGGTGATGCTTTTGTGTTACGGGATCCTGCGGGGATACGACCTGCTTATTATTACAGAGATGATGAAGTGGTGGTTGTAGCCTCAGAAAGACCTGCTATACAAACAGTTTTCAACGTGCCTTATGAAGAAGTAAAAGAGCTGGACCCAGGACACGCCATCATTATAAAGAAAAACGGCACCTCTAGCATAAAACGCATATTGGAACCTACCGAACGTAAGGCATGTTCCTTTGAGCGTATTTATTTTTCTAGAGGTAGTGATAAAGAAATTTATCAAGAGCGAAAAAAACTTGGGAAATTAGTGTTTCCACAGATTTTGAAGGCAATTGACCACGATATTAAGAATACCGTATTTTCTTATATTCCAAATACGGCGGAAACCTCGTTCTTTGGTATGGTGAAGGAAGCACAAAACTACCTGAACAAGAAAAAGGAAGAACAAATACTTGCCATAGGTTCAAAAATAACCAGTGAAGAACTACATGCTATCTTAGAGGTACGCCCAAGAATAGAAAAAGTGGCCATAAAAGACGCCAAGCTAAGAACTTTTATTACACAAGATGATAGCAGGGACGATTTAGTGGCCCACGTTTATGACATATCTTATGGTTCTGTAAAAAAGGGTGACAAACTGGTAATTATAGATGATAGTATTGTTAGGGGCACAACACTTAAGAAAAGTATATTACGAATATTGGACAGGTTGTCTCCAAAAAAGATAATTGTGGTATCCTCTGCACCCCAAATCAGATATCCGGACTGTTATGGTATAGATATGGCAAAGCTAGAGGATTTTATTGCTTTTAAGGCAGCCTTGGCCTTACACGAAGATAATAACTCCATGAAGCTAGTGGACAACATTTATAAAAAGTGCAAAGATCAAGTCCAAACAAAAGATACCGAGGTAGTCAATTATGTTAAGGAATTTTATACACCGTTCTCTGCTCATCAAATCTCTGAAAAGATTGGGGAACTTTTGACTTCGTCAGAAATAAATGCAGAAGTCCAGATTATTTACCAAAACATATCTAATCTGCATATGGCTTGCCCTAAAAACCTAGGTGACTGGTACTTTACAGGAAACTACCCTACACCTGGAGGAAACAGGGTTGTAAATAAGGCTTTTATCAATTTTTATGAAGGAAAGAACGAAAGAGCTTATTGATACTTTTATCGATGTAATACATACAAAAAGCGTTCTTCATCGATAAAAAAGACCGTTCATCGATAGAATAGTCCTTTTGGACTTGACAAATTTACTTTTAAAGCTACCATAGCATAAGTAGGTTAAGTTTATGGTAAAATTTGGGGCAAAAAAGGTGGAGCATGCTCCATCTTTTTTATTTACCAAAACTTCTAATTTTAGAATATGTGAGTCCCTAAACACCGTAAATAGCAATTTAACACGCTATTCTTCATAGCTTTCCTATTATGTTACATTTTAAAAACAAGGTAGTGATAGTTCAAACGTGCTTCGCAGCCAACCTATCAAGTAGTTCTTTTCCATTGCTTACTCCATAATTACTTTTAAACCTATTAAATTGGACGTTTGACCGATACCTTTTTTTTATGAATACATCCACATTACATTTGAAGAACCATAGCATAAGTAGGTTAAGTTCATGGTAAGATTTGGGGAAAAGGTGGAGCATTGCTCCACCTTTTTATTTTTAAATAAACTACTTCCTCATAGTCTTTAATTACAAAATCAACTGTTTCACTTTAGAAGTCATTTCAACCAAGGAATAGGGTGTTTATCCAATACCTTTTTTTTATGAATACATGCACACTACATTTGAAGAACCATAGCATAAGTAGGTTAAGTTCATGGTAAGATTTGGGGAAAAAAGGTGGAGCGTTGCTCCGCCTTTTTTATTTTCAAAAATAGATTCTTTCAAAACCTTTTAGACAAGCCAATGCAACAAATATGAAATACAGATCTAGAAAAAGAAATTAATTTTTTTTAACATTTCTTTTTTTATTACCCACAATACCAGTAATTTAGTCCTGCCATAGCATAAGTAGGTTAAGTTTATGGTAAGATTTGGGACGAAAAGGGTGGAGACTTCTCCGCCCTTTTCTATTTTTAAAAGTCACAAAAAAACCACTTAAAAACAATTTCTAAGTGGTTGTAAATCTTTTATTTAACAAGTTCTTTCTTGCTAAATATTATTTATTTTCCGCATATAATTTAGAAACTTCTTCCCAGTTAATGATGCTAAAAAACGCATTCACGTAATCTGGTCTTCTGTTCTGATAATTTAGATAATAAGCATGTTCCCATACATCTAATCCCAGAATTGGATGTCCAGTGCAACCCACACCAGGCATTAAAGGATTATCTTGATTGGCTGTTGAACATACTTCTAATTTACCACCTTTATGCACACAAAGCCATGCCCAACCAGAACCAAATCTAGTACCTGCGGCACCACTAAATTTTGCTTTAAACTCCTCAAAAGTACCAAAGGAACTATTGATGGCATCCGCCAATTCACCGTTTGGAGTCCCACCACCATTTGGAGACAGAATATTCCAAAATAATGAATGGTTATAAAAACCTCCACCATTGTTACGGACAGCTCCGTTATTCATGTCCATTCCTGTTAATATGTCCCCAATAGACTTACCATCTAAATCGGTTCCCGCTATTGCTCCGTTTAATTTAGTTGTATATCCGTTGTGATGTTTTGTATGATGTATTTCCATTGTCCTAGCATCTATGTGCGGTTCCAGAGCATCATAGGCATAAGGCAGTTTTGGTAACTCAAAAGCCATAATTTTTTTATTTTATGTTAATATTATAATCCTTTCAAAATTACAATTTTTAACATTTATATTCACATAATTATTTGTTAAGAACTGTACGATATTGCTTATTTTGCAATTAAAAAAAAGTGCAGGAAAGTCCATTTAAAATATATAATGCTTCAGCAGGTTCAGGAAAAACCTATGCACTCTCCAAAGCGTATTTAAAAATTGTGCTTTCCTCTCCCCGTAGCTTCAAACGTATTTTAGCCATAACGTTTACCAATAAAGCGGTAAACGAAATGAAAAAGCGTATTCTAGACAGTTTGTTTGTTTTTAGTAGCACAACATCCTTAGAAGAAGCCTCCCCATTGTTTATAGATGTTATGGAAGATTTGGGGCTTAATGTAGCTTCTCTAAGAATAGTAAGTAAAAAAAGTCTCAAAGAGCTATTGCATAACTATGCCTTCTTTGATATCTCTACCATCGATAAATTTACCCATAGGCTTATCAGAACCTTTGCCAAGGACCTTAAGATTCCACAAAATTTTGAAGTAGTATTGGATACAGACCTTCTTTTAGATGAAGCTGTTTCCCGGGTTATAGCAAAAGCGGGGGAAGAAATGGAGCTTACCAAAGTGTTATTGGACTTCGCCCTAGAAAAAATAGATGATGATAGGAGCTGGGACATTGGATACGACCTTACTAAAATAGGGAAGCTGATTTTCAACGAAAATAACGTTCCCCACCTAAAACTTCTAAATGGAAAAAACCTATCCAATTTCAAAACTTTAAAGGAGAATATTCGCTCTAAAATAAGAGACAGCAAAAAGAAAGCTATAGCACTTGCAACGGAAACCCTGAGCTATATAGATCAAACCGGTCTTGTTTTTGCCGATTTCCCAAGACAGACTTTGCCAAATCACTTTATAAAAGTGAAAGATGGGTTTTTCTCCCCTATTGGACTCTACAATAACAAGTTAGAAGAAAACCTGATTGCTGGCAAAATCCTAAAAGCCAACTGCAGTGTACCCTCACCGGACATACCCGAGCAACTTTTACAACGCTACTTAAGCTTAAAAGAGCAGATTTATGAGCTAAGCTTCTTACAAAACGCCTACAGGAACCTTGTGCCGCTTACCTTACTCAATGCCATACAGCGAGAGGTGCAACAAATTGAAAAAGAAAAGGACCAGTTGTCCATTTCGGAGTTTAACACTATAATTTCAAATGAAATAAAAAACCAGCCTGCCCCATTTATATACGAACGCTTAGGTGAAAAGTACCGCCACTATTTCATAGATGAATTTCAGGACACCTCCCTAATGCAATGGAACAATCTTATTCCACTAATTGGTAATGCCTTAGAAAGCGAGGACGAGCAAGGCCAGATAGGGTCATTATTCTTGGTAGGAGATGCGAAACAGGCAATTTACAGATGGCGTGGCGGGCAAGCGGAGCAATTTCTAAACCTAGCTACCTTGCAGTCCAACCCCTTTTCCATAGCTGGAGAAACCAGAAAGCTGCCCAAAAATTATCGCAGCCATGAAGAAATCATCCATTTTAACAATACTTTTTTCCAGAGCATAAGTCAATTCTTAGAACAGCCAGCCTACAGGCGGTTTTTTGAAGAGGGAAACCAGCAAGAGACCAACCAAAAAAAAGGAGGCTATGTACAACTGTCATTCTTAGAAGAAACTGGCGAAGAGGAATATGCCCAAAAAACAACTGACTACATACACGAATCTATATCCAATGGGTTCCAGTACAAAGACATTTGTATTCTTGTCCGTAAAAAAAAACATGGTGTCCTATTGGCAAACCATCTTATGAAAGAGAGGGTTCCCGTAGTCTCCTCAGAATCACTTTTACTCTCAAGCAGTCCAAAAGTTCAGTTTTTGATTAACCTTGCCAAACATACCGTACAACCCAACGAAGCAAAAATCAATTATGATGTGCTGGGTTTTTTAGCTAGTGAAAAGAAAGATAGACATGCCTTTGTTGCGGTACATTTGAACCATTTGGAGAAATTACTGTTAACGAATTATGATTTTAACGGCAACTTCTTTAGGCAAACGGCCATATACGACAGCTTAGAGTATGCCATCAAAATTTTTGACCTTGCACCAACATCCGACGCACATCTTACGGCTTTTATGGATACCGTTTTTGAAGTACAACAAAAGCATGGTGCAGACATACAATCCTTATTAAACTATTGGGAACAAAAAGGAAATAAGCTAAGTGTTAGCACTCCGGAGTCGCTGAACGCGGTGCAGATAATGACCATACATAAATCTAAAGGACTGGAATTTCCGGTAGTCATTTTCCCTTATGCCAATACCCATATTTTTGAAGAAATAGAACCAAAATTGTGGACAACGGTAAATCCAGACTCTTTCTCCGAATTTAAGGAGCTCTTAATTTCTAAAAAACGAGAAGTACGGGAATACGGTCAGCAAGAGGCACTACTATTTGATGAAGAACAACAAAAATTGCATCTAGATGCGTTTAACCTTTTGTATGTTGCCCTTACCAGAGCAGAAGCATCACTCTATATCATTAGCGAAAAAGACTTAACTAAAAATGGATCTCATAAAACAGATTATTTCTCAGGATTATTTATTCACTATTTGATATCTACTGGACTTTGGGACACAAATACCCTAGACTACAAATTCGGTACGCTTCCAAAGCATCTGGTAACGAAGCAGATCAAAACCGCACATTTTGAAATACCTTTTAGATACACACACAAAAATAGACCAGATTTTAAAATTTTGACCAAAGCGGGAATGCTATGGGATACCAGTCAAGAGGAGGCTATTCAAAAAGGCAACAACATACATTATATATTAAGCCATGTTAAAGATGTAGAAGACGTAGAAGACGCAATTGCCACGGCGGTACAGAAAGGACTTATATCTTCCGAAGAAAAACAAGAAGTAAAAGACAAGGTAATACAAGTTGTGACCCACCCAAAACTAATACCTTTGTTCAACGAGGAAAATGAGGTTTATAATGAAAAGGAAATACTCTTGGCTAATGGCAATAAGTTAAGACCAGATCGCGTAGTAATAACCAACAACAAGGCTACGATAATAGACTACAAGACAGGTGGAAAGAATCCAAAATATAAAGAACAATTAATGTCGTACGCCGATGCCTTGTCCAATATGGGTTATATAGTGGACAAAAAAATCATTGTGTATATTGACAAAGAGGTAACCACAGAATTTATTTAATAACAATATGTACGGAAAAATAAAAAATCATTTACAAGCAGAATTACAACAGATAAAAGAGGATGGTCTGTTTAAGGAAGAACGTATTATCGTTTCTCCACAAGATGCTGTTATCCAAATCTCGACGGGACAGGAAGTTATTAACTTCTGCTCCAATAACTATTTAGGACTTTCATCACATCCTGATGTTATAAAAGCGGCTAAAGACACATTGGATTCACATGGGTTTGGCATGTCTTCTGTACGATTTATATGTGGGACCCAAGACATCCATAAAACATTAGAAGGTAAAATTGCAGATTTCTACCAAACCGAGGATACCATATTATATGCTGCCGCCTTTGACGCCAATGGCGGTGTCTTTGAACCTTTGCTTACTTCAGAAGATGCAATTATCTCTGATTCGCTGAACCACGCTTCTATTATAGACGGCGTACGATTGTGCAAGGCCAAAAGATACCGGTACGCCAATAGTGATATGGCAGATCTAGAAAAGCAACTGCAACAGGCCAACGAAGACAACGCCAGATTTAAAATTATTGTAACAGATGGTGTTTTCTCTATGGACGGCTTAGTAGCCCCTTTAGATAAGATCTGTGACCTTGCCGATTCCTATGATGCATTAGTAATGATAGACGAATGTCATGCAACTGGGTTTATAGGTGAAAAAGGAGTGGGCACCTTGGAAGAAAAAAATGTCATGGGTCGTGTGGATATAATTACAGGTACATTAGGCAAGGCTTTAGGCGGTGCTATGGGAGGATACACAACAGGAAAAAAAGAAATCATTGAACTTCTGCGACAACGTTCCAGACCTTATCTGTTTTCCAACTCTTTGGCACCTGCGATCGTAGGAGCCTCCATAAAGGTATTTGAAATGTTAGAAAACGACACCACTTTAAGGGATACCCTACAAGAAAACACCGCCTATTTTAAAAAAGGAATAAAAGAAGCTGGTTTTGATATTATAGACGGGGAATCAGCTATTGTACCGGTTATGTTATACGACGCCAAACTTTCCCAAACCATGGCCAACAAACTTCTTGAGAAAGGTATTTATGTCATAGGATTCTTTTATCCCGTGGTTCCTAAAGGCAAAGCTAGGATACGAGTACAGCTTTCTGCAGCGCATACAAGAAAACACTTAGATTTTGCAATCAAAGCCTTTACCGAAGTGGGTAAAGAGTTAAAAATCGTTTAAATGCTACATTTAATCCTTAAAAAACGTTAAAAAAAATAGGAAATTGATTTTGTTAATAATATTTAACAAGTTACATTTGCAGCTAATAAACACTTAAACTTAAAAATTTTGAACATGAAACATCTTAGCAAATTAATCCTTGTTGTCCTGCTTGTTGTAGGTTTTAACAACATACAAGCGCAAGACGAGAATAATCCTTGGCAAATACAATTCGGGATTAACGCAATTGACGTATACCCGACCGGTGCTGACAATTTACCAGAAGGAGCTCAAAGCTCTTTTGGTAACGAGTACTTTAATGCAAACGACCACTGGAATATTCTTCCTTCTATCTCTTATATTGGACTTTCCAAATATATAGGTGACGGATTCTCTGTTGGAGCAAGAGGTTCTTTAAACAAAATAAGCAAACTTGGTGACGTTTCAGTTGATGATTTGTCTCACTATGCTATAGATGGTACAATAAAATATAACATCCTTGAGAATACCGTTGTTGATCCTTTCGTTGAGATTGGTGGTGGTTACACTTGGGTTGATGAAATTGGTGCTGGTACTGTAAATGGTGGTATTGGTGTAAACATCTGGTTTACAGAAAGTCTAGCTCTTACCTTACAATCCAATTATAAGCATGCTTTTGAGGATTATGGCGTTACACATTTCCAACACATGGCTGGTCTTGCTATCAAATTTGGTGGTACTGACACTGATGGTGATGGTATATATGACAAAGATGATGCTTGTCCAGAAGTTGCTGGTTTAGAAGCTTTCAATGGTTGTCCAGATGCTGACGGCGATGGTATTGAAGATAGCAAAGATAGCTGTCCTAACGAAGCTGGTTCTAAAGAAATGAACGGTTGTCCAGATGCTGACGGTGACGGTGTTGCTGATAAAGATGATGCTTGTCCTAACGAAGCTGGTCTTGCTGCTTTAGCTGGTTGCCCAGATGCTGATGGTGATGGTATTGCTGATAAAGATGATGCTTGTCCTAACGAAGCTGGTCCTGCTGACAACAATGGTTGCCCATGGCCAGATAGAGATGGTGATACTGTCTTAGACAAAGATGATGAGTGTCCAGATACAGTTGGTACTGTTGCAAACAAAGGATGTCCTGAACTTTCAGAAGCAGTTCAAAAAGCGTTGAACAACTACGCAAAAACAATCTTATTTGATACAGGAAAAACTTCAATCAAAGCGGAATCTACTGCTGTAATGGTAGATATTATTGCAATTCTTAAGGAATATCCTAACGCTAAGTTTACTGTTGAAGGTCATACTGATAGTGTAGGTAGCGCTAAATTGAACCAAAGCCTTTCTGAGTCAAGAGCTCTTTCTGTAAAAGAATTCTTAGTAGAACAGGGAATTGGAGAATTCAGATTATCTGCTCTCGGAGTAGGTGAAGACAAGCCTATTGCTACTAACAACACTAGAAATGGTAGAAGGCAAAATAGAAGAGTAGAAATTAACTTAGTAAAAGAATAGTAGAAATTAACTTAGTATTATAAGTGTTTTAATATAGAAAAAGCTCCGCATAACGCGGAGCTTTTTTATTTTTACCATATGCGAACTTTTATAAACGAGGTAGTAGATCAAGTATGGGAAAAGTATGGAGCAGTAGATCATATAAGGTTTATACTTCCAAGTAAACGTGCAGGCACCTTTTTAAAGGATGCTATTTCCCAAAAAGCAGGGAAAACTATTTTCGCTCCTGACATTTACAGCATCGAAGAATTTATAGAGAAAGTCTCAGGCGTATCTTATGCCACCAGCACCGAACAACTCTTTGAACTCTACAGGGCTTATCTTGAAACCGGAGATTACAAAAAAGATTCTTTTGACGCATTCCTAACATGGGGACAAACCCTTTTGCAAGATTTTAATGAAATAGATCGTTACCTTATAAACGCAGATGCATTATTTTCAAACCTCAGCGACATACAAGAAATTACACACTGGTCTGTAACTTCAGAAAAAACAGAACTTGTTGAAACCTATCTTAGTTTTTGGAGAAACATTAAACCTATTTATAACACTTTTAATGCTAACCTCATTCACCAAGGTATTGGACATCAAGGTCTAGTTTATAGAAAAGCGTCTGAAAACCTATCTACCTATCTAGAGAAAAATACTAATCCTCATATCTTCTTAGGATTTAACGCCCTCAATGAGGCCGAGAGTCAAATCATACAAACCATTCTAGAAAAAACATCTTCCCAAATCTATTGGGATATTGATCCCTATTTTTTAGATGATCCAATTCATGATGCAGGATTCTTCATACGAAGCCATAAAAAGAAATGGCCCTATTTAAAAGATAAGAGCTTAAAAGGAGTAAGCTCTCATTATTTACAAAACAAAAAAATTGAAATAATAGGGGTGCCTAAAAATGTTTCTCAAGCCAAATATGTGGGTGATCTATTGCAAAATTTACAGGAAAAGCATCCTGAATCCTTAAAGGACACCGCTTTAATACTAGGCGACGAAACATTGCTTACCCCTTTACTAAATGCTATACCAGAGTCTATTCCTTCGGTAAATATTACAATGGGACAAAAGTTAGAATTGACTCCTTTAGCGGGCTTTTTTATCGAATATTTTAATCTACATGAAACCTATAGGAAGAAAGGATGGTTCTTTAAGGACTTTATACAATTTATCTCCCATCCCTATTGTTCTGAACTTTTAACCCATAATAGTATAGATGTAAAAGCAATTTTGCACATCATAAAATCCAGAAACTGGACTTTTGTTAACCTTCAAGATCTTAAACCGCTCTTAGATATACAGCACCCTGTTATTCAAATCCTTCTTTCAACACAAGACAACCAACCAAAAAACTTTATAGAAAAATGTCATAAGTTGATAACCTTGCTGAAAGAAGTCTTCATAAAAGAAGAAAATAACTTAGCCCTAGAACAACTGTATAAATTTAACACACTATTTGTGCAAATTAAAAACCTTGCGTCCAATTACGACTATATTACAAATCTTAAAGCCCTTAAGAACCTTGTAAAACAACTCTTATCCAAGGAAACACTAGATTTCCAAGGAGACCCTTTGGAAGGCTTACAACTCATGGGAATGCTTGAAAGTAGAAACCTAGATTTTGAACATGTCATACTAACCTCTGTTAACGAAGGCATACTTCCATCCGGTAAATCCAATAATTCATTTATTCCTTTTGATTTAAAAATAGCACACGGTCTTCCTACTTACAAAGAAAAAGACGCCGTTTACACGTATCACTTTTATCGACTACTACAAAGAGCAAAACAAGTGTACCTTATATACAATACTGAACCAGACGTTTTAGAGGGTGGTGAAAAAAGCAGGCTTATTTCACAGCTTCTTACAGAAGAGAACCAGCAAGATATAGTAGAAAAAATTGCTTCGCCGAAATTACAACCTATTAGCATAGTTCTTGACTCTATTACCAAAACGGAGAGTCTTTTACATAGCATTGAGGAGTACGGAACCAAAGGATTCTCACCCAGCTCATTGAGCAACTATATTAGAAATCCTATTGATTTTTATAAACAAAACCTTTTAGGAATCAAAGATGCTATAGTGGTGGAGGAAAACATTGCAGCCAATACTTTTGGAACCATAGTTCATGACACTTTAGAAGAATTATACACGCCCTTTATTGGTAAGTTGCTATCCCAATCACTTCTTCTTACTGCCCAAAGCAAATTGACAGCAACCGTCAAACGAAATTTTCAAAAAACATATTTAGACGGAGATATCACTACAGGTAAAAATTTCTTGTCTTTTCACGTTATAGAGAAATACATTTCGAGTTTTATCGATTCCGAAATTAAACAACTTCAACATCAGTCCATTAAGATTATTGCATTGGAACAAACTATGAAAATCTCTCTTTCTGTTCCTAACATAGCACACACCATAACCCTCAAAGGAAAATTGGATCGTATAGATGAAGTGGATGGCATTACACGGATTATTGATTACAAAACAGGTAATGTAGAAAAGAAAAACGTTGAAATTTTGTCATGGGATGACTTAATTGAAGATTATAAATACAGTAAGGCATTTCAACTATTATGTTACTCGTTTATGTATTTAAAGGAAAACCCTGGAAAATCCGTTCAATCCGGTATAATTTCACTTAAAAACCTCAAAGAAGGTGTGCTTCTTTTTGCAGAAAAAGAATCTCCAAGAGGCCCAAAAACCAATATAATAGATGCTGAAATGTTATCTAAGTTTGAAAGTGCCCTTTTTAAATTAATACATGAGGTATACAACCCCAAGATTCCTTTTCTAGAAAAAGAGGTATAACTATTTTTTATCTGGACGGGTAGGCCTTACCTCTATTTTACTCGGAAGTGTTCTTGGATTCATTTGTAACAAGTCTATAACCAACTCACCGATATCTTCTGGCTGAATCTTCCAAGCATCTTTTTCATTGGGTTCATTATTGTTGAAATGCGTGGCTACCGACCCGGGCATAATTGTAGTTACTTTTATACCATACTTTCTTAAATCTAACATTACTGCTTGCGTAAAACCTACAACACCAAATTTGGTGGCATTATACCCTGCGCCTGATGCGAAGAAATTAGTTCCTGCAAGACTAGCTACTGTTATATAATACCCTTTAGAGATTTTCAGCGCTTCCACTGAAGCTTTTAAGGTATGGAAGACCCCATTTAGGTTTACGTTTATCATTTGATGCCAATGTTCCTCTGACAACTCATCTACCGGAGAAAAATGTCCAAGCCCGGCGTTTGCTAAAACCACGTCCAACTGGCCCCAAGTCTCCAGTATCATTTTGACTGCTTTTACCTCATCCTGTAAAATAGCCACATCTGAAACCACTCCCATAACATCTTTGCTATTGAATTGATTTAGTGCATGGGTCACACTATCCTGGGTTCTCCCGCTAATGGCAACCTTCATCCCTAACTCTAGCATGCTTTTCGCAATACCATATCCAATTCCCTTGGTGCCACCTGTTATATAGGCTACCTTTCCCTTTAACTCTTTCATACTTTCTCTTTTACCTTTCTACCTGTTCCAAAGATACTTATCTAAAATGTGAGGTATGTTAAAGTTTTGTTTTGTTATATTTAGAAGCTGTTAAAACTATTTTTATGAACAGAATTGTGATATGGTCATTTACAGTAGCCCTAGCGGGGTTTTTATTTGGTTTTGATACCGTTGTTATCAGTGGTGCTAATGAACCTATAAAACAACTATGGGACACTTCTCCCCTGTTTCATGGCACGTTCATCATGAGTATGGCCCTTTGGGGAACAGTGGTGGGTTCGCTTTTTGGCGGTATTCCAACAAAAAATCTTGGGCGTAAAAAAACCTTATTCTGGATAGGTATCCTATTCTTTATTTCTGCAATAGGCTCTGCTCTTGCACAAGATCCCTATTCGTTTTCCGCTTTTCGCTTTATCGGAGGTATGGGTGTTGGTATTTCTTCTGTGGCGGCTCCAATATACATTTCCGAAATTACTTCGAAAGAAAATCGCGGTAAAATGGGCGGACTATATCAATTTTGGTTGGTTTTCGGAATTTTGATAGCCTTTGTATCCAACTGGCTGCTTAAAGGTTTTGATGGGGCTAATGATTGGCGATGGATGTTAGGTGTAGAAGCTATTCCTGCTTTCATTTATACGGTTATGGTACTTAAAGTTCCAAAAAGTCCAAGATGGTTGGCATTACATAAAAAAGATGATACCGCTGCGTTACAAGTTTTAGAACTCATCCATTCCAAAGAAAAGGCTCAAGAACAATTACTTGAAATAAAACTGGATCTTAGTCATTCCAAAAAAAGTGAAGGTCTTTTTCAAAAGAAATACTCAAAAATACTTTGGTTGGGCTTTTTTATTGCATTTTTCAATCAACTATCAGGAATAAACTTTGTCCTCTACTATGCTCCCGAAATCTTAGAACAAGCAGGACTAGGGGGTAAGGAATCGCTATTTAACTCCATAGCCATTGGTATTGTAAACCTATTATTCACTATTATAGGTGTTCGTTTATTGGATAAGCTGGGAAGACGGCAACTCATCATTATTGGTTCTATTGGCTATATTGTAAGTTTAGTAATGGTAGGGCTTTGTTTCCAGCTGGATTTAGGTTCCGCCCTAACATTAACCTTTATTTGTTTCTTTGTTGCCTCGCATGCTATAGGACAAGGTGCGGTCATTTGGGTATTTATTTCAGAGATATTTCCAAACAGTGTTCGCGCCTACGGTCAGTCTTGGGGCGTAAGCGTCCATTGGGTATTCGCAGCAGTAATTACTTTAATTACCCCGTTTTTCTTGGATGCTACCGAAGGGGTTCTTAGAGATGCAGTCTGGTATATATACTATTTCTTTGGCGGTATGATGGTACTACAGCTGATATGGGCATTGACCAAAATGCCAGAAACAAAAGGAATTTCCTTAGAGGAATTGAGTAAAAAATTAACTAAAGAATAATTTTTTTGAAAGTAGATTTATGCTACATAACAGCTTCTTTTTTAACGTTCTATATTCCAAAAGGAGTAGAACACCAAGTACTGGCAAATGGATAGAAGAAAATTTATAGGTAAAACAGCATTAGCGGCTATGGCCGGAACTATTGGTGCCGAAGTTGTGTTTGGGATGAACTTGCCAATTGGTTATGTACCCTTGGCATTGCAAGACCCTAATCCTTTTGAACTGTTCAAAAAGGACAAAGACATGGTGCTACTGAACGACAAACCTTGGAATATGGAAGCCCAGGCGCATCTTTTAGATGACAAAGTAACGCCCAACAAATACATCTTTATTAGGAACAACGGTCTAACTCCTGAGGACATTGATGCAAAAAAATGGACACTCACTATAGATGGTGAATCTGTTGCCCAAAAGAAAACCTATACTTTAGCCGATTTAAAATCCAAATTCAAGCAATACACGTATCAACTAACTATCGAATGTGGTGGTAACGGGCGCGCAGAGTTCAACCCGTCAGCAAAAGGCAACCAATGGACCGTAGGAGCAGTATATTGTGCGGAATGGACCGGCGTTCGATTACGCGATGTATTAGAAGCTGTTGGCATTAAAAAAGACGCCGTCTATATTGGATATCATTCAGCGGACGAACATCTAAGCAGGGACCCAACAAAAGAACCAATTTCTCGTGGTGCTCCAATGGCAAAAGCTCTACAGGATGAAACCTTACTCGCGTTTAAAATGAATGGAGCGGATATTCCTCTAGTCCATGGGTATCCACTGCGCTTGGTTGCTGGTGGGTGGCCCGCCTCAGTTTCTGGCAAATGGGTACAGCGAATAAGTATCAGGAATAAAGTACATGATGGAACAAAAATGACGGGAGATGCCTACAGGGTACCCTGTAATCCTGTAGCGCCAGGAGAAAAGGTAGATGAAAAGGACATGTGCATCATTGAGTCCATGCCAGTAAAATCTTTGATTACCTATCCAAAAACAGGAGCTATCCTTTCTGAAGGGAAAAAACTTAACATTAGAGGGCATGCCTGGGCCGGGGAACTAGCTGTTACAAAGATGGAGTATTCCATAGATTTTGGTGCCACTTGGAAAGAATGTACTATTGAAAAGCCAGCGAACAGATTAGCATGGCAACATTTTTCTGCACAAGTAGATTTTCCAAAAAAAGGATATTACGAGATATGGTCCAGAGCTACAGACGCTCAAGGAAAAGCACAACCAATGTTGATACCAGGTTGGAATCCAAAAGGGTACTTGAACAATGCTTGCCAGAGAATAGCAATAAAAGTCTCCTAAAAACATGGACGATCATAGCAAATTCCGGAAAAATGTCCTTAGTATTTATAGGTTAATGCTGCTGCTTTTTGTTTTTGTGGGCATCACAGCCATACTTGGGGTTTATCTGATGGTAGATCCAACACTTTCTGCTTTTAAAAACCAAGAGCCACAGGAAACGCTTGTGACTATTCTCGAAGAGGATAATTACGACAAAATAGAAAACGGTATTCATATGCGCACCGGCTTTATAGATGCCCCAGGGCTAATGGAAACGGTAAACAATTGCACCAATTGCCATTCCTCCAAATTAGTGATACAGAACCGTATGAATAAGGAGCGCTGGATTGCTACAATAAAATGGATGCAAGAAACTCAGAACCTATGGGACTTAGGCAAGAATGAGGAAATAATCGTTGACTATCTTGTGACAAATTATCCGCCTAAAGAAATGGGGAGAAGGGAGAACTTAAATGATATACAGTGGTACGTTCTAGACAAATAGTTTAAAAACGATTATAAAGTTCATTTTAAATAAATCTACGTCGGCCGAAATAGTGCCTTTCTCCTACATTACTCGCTTTATAAGTGGCCAACAAATACTAATCCTACATCAATACATATTCTACTTCATAATTCTTGTAAGCTGAAAATATCTAGTGTAACTCTCCGGTATATGGCTAATATCACGTAGGCAACCTTCTGGTATGTAGGGATAGATTTCGTCGTAATTCTTTACCTCAAACATTCCCATACGCTTGCTTATATGCTCGCGCCTTAGTTCCTCTGGACCATTAAGCCCAGCCGCCGCAATGAGTTCCAAACAACTCTTGATAGTAGCTTCCTGGTAGTTTTTAACCCTAGGGGCCTTTTCGGCAACCACAAGTCCCTTCATGAGTGATTTGTTCTGTGTAGCAACCCCAACAGGACAGGTATTCGTATTGCACTGCAAAGCCTGTATACACCCTACGGCCAGCATCATGGCACGGGCGCTATTACACCCGTCCGCACCTAGGGCCATAACTCTTGCCATATCAAAACCTGTAATGATTTTTCCCGCTGCAATTACTTTTATGTCCTTCCTTAATCCAAAACCAACGAGCGTATCATGGACGAAAATAAGTCCTTCTCGCATAGGCATACCCATAGAATTAGAAAACTCAACAGGGGCCGCGCCAGTGCCGCCTTCTCCGCCATCTACGGTAATAAAGTCTGGACTGATACCTGTATGAATCATAGCCTCACAAAAATCCATAAATTCTTGTCTTCTACCTATGCATAATTTAAAGCCTACGGGTTTTCCTCCAGATAAATCTCTGAGCTTTTTAATGAAATACATAAATTGAACAGGGTCGTTGAATGCAGAATGTGAAGGTGGCGAATGCACGGCAACTCCTGATTGTATGTGTCTTATTTTTGCAATTTCCTCTGTGTTTTTAATAGCTGGTAAAATTCCCCCATGTCCCGGCTTAGCCCCTTGGGAAAGTTTGATTTCTATCATCTTTACCTCTGGTTTGACCGCATTCTTCTGAAAAGTGACTTCATTAAAAGTACCATCGTCCTTTCTGCATCCAAAATACCCTGTACCTATCTGCCAAATAAGATCTCCTCCTGGTTCTAAATGATAATCGCTAATGGCTCCCTCTCCCGTATTATGGGCAAAATTCCCCAATTTAGCCCCTCCATTCATAGCCAAAACCGCATTTTTACTTAAGGAACCATAACTCATAGCAGAGATGTTTAATAAACTGGAAGAATAAGGCTGTTCACAGTCTTTTCCTCCAATTACTATTCGGGGAAATTTCCCTAAGTTTTGAGGATTACTCTTGGCATACATGGAATGTTCCATCCATTCATAACCGGACTGGTACAAATCCATTTGAGTGCCAAAAGGTTCGGTATCTGTTTCTCCTTTCGCCCTGCGATAAACGACAGATCTTAAAATACGATTGAGCGGTTTACCTTCTGTATCCGTCTCCACAAAATACTGCATTATTTCTGGACGTATAGATTCTAACACATACCTAAACCTACCTATTAGTGGGAAATTACGCCGTATGGTATGGTGGGTTTGAAAAATATCGAAAACACCCATTAAGACCAGTGGACCTACAAAAATGAAAATCCACAGTACTGGTGGCCATAAAAAAGCTATCCCTATGATAGATACAACCACTATAGTAGAAATTATAATAAAGAGTTCCCGGACTTTCATAGAATATTTAATTAAATAATTAATAAAGATACATGATTCCTTACCCTTTACGCCATTCAACTAATTACGACAAGATAGTCAATTGACCGCTTCTGCTTTCAACTTTGAACTTTGAACTTTGAACTTTGAACTTTGAACTAAGGTTAAAATAACTCGGTTCGGTCAAAAGTCGTTTCAGGTTCCAATTTAGACGTTTCACTTAAAAAGTGAGTTTTTTAAGGCCCTAAGCAAAATATCTTTGTCAGACAATTAGAGATTTTTAAATATAATAGTACTATGAAAAAAGCATCAACATTACTTAGTTTGTTATTCTTGGGTGCTACATTGGTATCCTTTAAAGGATTCCCGCAGTGTAAGACCATTAGTAACGAACCAATATTAAACGATATAACCTTAGTTGAAATAGAAGAGGAAATAGAATTAGGGTTCGACACCGCGCAGTATTTACCAGAAGGATTTAATCCTTATGCTGGAATGAAAACGGTCCTAGATAAATTAACGCTTGTAAACGTAGAGGAATATATAGATTTGGATTTCGATACAACGGAGTATTTGCCAGAGAATTTCAATCCTTATAAAGGTATGATTTTCGCTATCGATGACATCGTGGTTATTGAGCAGGAAGAAGAGTTTACCCTAGATTTTGACGTGCAAAACTACCTTCCTAAACGTTTTAACGCTCTTTCCAAATAATTTTATTATACTTTTTGGAATGAGATACAGAAGGTTTAAAAACCTTTAAACAAATAGTACATCGGGCGGAGTGGAGCTACCATAGACATAAAATGTTTATTGTTCTCCACTCCGCCCGAATTCATTTTAGCATTTTCTCTTTAGTGTCAATTATGGAGGTAACACGCTCAAAATTGATGTATTTTTGAAACAACCCTTAGCATAATTATTTATGGCCCTAAGACACGTTAAACAAGCTTCTATAATTAAAATCGCCGTGCTATTGGCCATCTTAGTTTCGGTTCCAAAGACTATCTCAATTTATAATATGATAGCCCAAGAAAATGAAGATTTTTCTTGGATATGGATTGTAGAACTGCTCTACCGTTTTGTATTCTTTTTTCTTTTTTCTTGGATTGTACTGCAACTTAACTCCAATGTGGGTTACTCAAAATACAACTGGTCTACATCTGTACGATTGAGTGTCATGGTACTGATAAACATTGCGGTATTAATTTCCACCTTAACTTTTTTTGAGTTCCTATATCCATTAATAATGCAGATGGAAGTACATCCTCAAGATAAAGGGTTTTTAGCTTTTACTTATACCATTTTACTACTTGCCTTATTTTTTATAGGTAGAATATTACGATTACAGGTTGACAAACAAGAAAGCAGAATAGAGAACGAACACTTAAAACAACAAAGTTTACAAAACGAACTGATAGCGCTAAAAAACCAAATAGATCCTCATTTTTTGTTCAATTCACTCAATTCATTAACATCCCTTATCCGAGAGAACGAACCGGCCACGCAGTTCGTAAAAAAACTCTCCTACATGTATCGGTATATTCTGCAAAGTGGTGATAGCAATCTGGTAAGTGTAAAGGACGAATTAAAGTTTTTGGAAAGTTACACGTATTTGATACGTACAAGATACCGCGACCGTTTTTCCATAAACATAAACATCGAAGAACAGTACCTAGAGCAGCAAATACCAACTTTGGCCTTACAATTACTTGTTGAAAACTCGGTAAAACATAATGAGATATCCGGGACGCATCCCTTAAAAGTAAATATTTATTCTAAAGAAGGTTCTATCTATGTAGACAACCCTATTCGTTTACGAAAAACCTTTGCAGAAGGCACAAAGAACGGCCTCCTAAACCTGCATAAAAGATACGTGCTCTTGTTACGTAAAGAGCTCACTGTACGTAAAGAAAACAATATCTTTAGCGTACAGCTTCCTTTAAAATAAACCCTTATGAACGTAGTAATCGTAGAAGATGAATTGGCCGCAAGCGACAACCTTACGTATCTGTTACAATCTATAGATAACAAAATCAATGTAATTAAGGTGCTAGACTCCGTTAAGGCTTCCATTTCATTTTTCTCCAAACCACAAACCGCCGAATTGGTGTTCATGGATATTCACCTAGCAGACGGTATTTCTTTCGATATTTTTGAAAAGGTTTCCATTAGTATTCCAGTCATTTTTACAACAGCTTATAACCAATATACCCTTAAAGCATTTAAAGTCAACAGCATAGACTACCTATTAAAGCCCTTGGACCTCGACGAGCTATCGGATGCTTTACTGCAATTTAAGGAGCAGAAGCAGGATAACGGTATTGCCGATGATCAGATCAAAGGTTTGTTAGATTTAGTAAAAGAGAAAAACTATAAAACCACTTTTTTAATAAATCATAGAGATCAACTTATTCCGGTAAAAACTCAGGATATTGCTTATTTTATAATAGACACTGGGGTTGTAAAAGCCACTGCTTTTGATAGTAAATCCTATGTGATGGATAGTACATTGGAAGAACTGGAAGAAGAACTAGATCCCAATAATTTTTACAGAATAAACCGTCAATGTATTTTGCGACGTGATGCACTTGCAAAAATAAAACAATACTTTAATGGAAAACTCATCGTGGAGGTAGCTCCCGTTTCCGAAGAACGCATTGTTGTAAGTAAAGCCAAGGCAGCTGATTTTAAGACTTGGGTAGCCTCTTAAAACGAAATCTATAAATTTCCTGCAACCAAATTCCTATTCCAACACCCCGGAGTACTTTCCATTGTTACCCAATAACTCCGTTGCAGCCATAATGGCATCATCGTGATTAAGATAGTAGGTGTATAAGCCTTTTCTGTAGAAATAACGCTTTACTATTTCGTCCTCTAGGTTTTTCTGAATCTGATCTTGAAACTTATCTAAGGCATTTATTTTGCCTTTTTCAATATTCGCCAATAAGGTTTTGTAGCTTTCCTTTACTGCAGAACCCAAGAAATCATTTTCCTCACTTGCAAGCGCTTTTTCAATAGCCTCTTCTGCTTTTGTTTCAAAAGAGAAGTCACTTGCTTTCACAAAGCTTTTAAAATTGTTAAAGTCCGTATTTGAAAACTTAAAGTTATCAATTGTATTTAGCGTATTGCCATAGTGGTAATTAGTAGCATAGTCAAATATCACGTTGTTTTGTAAAAGAGCCCTGGTAAGGTCATTCGTTTTAACTGTGGCTACTTCAACATCGGGCAGTACACCACCACCGTCCTGTACTTTTCTTCCGTTTCTGGTTGTAAAATCATTGAATTCTGTATTGCGCACCGCTTTCCCGTTATCATCCCTATTCCAATAATCTAGTGATTGTATACAGCGTCCGGAAGCCGTATAATACCTAGATATGGTTACTTTTAACTGCGTACCATAGGTTAATTTTAAGGGTCGTTGTACCAATCCTTTTCCAAAGCTTCGAGCGCCCATGATTACGGCCCTATCCAAATCCTGCAAACTACCGGAAACAATCTCACTAGCAGAGGCACTTCTACCGTTTACCAGCACAACTAATGGAATTTGGGTATCTACCGCTTGGTTCTTAGTTTTATATTCGCGGTTGAATTTTTTCACTTTGGATTTAGTGGTAACAATAAGCTCTCCTTGTGGTACAAAAAGATTCGTTACGTTTATCGCTTCAGATAAGAGTCCGCCAGGATTATCGCGTAAATCTAAGATGATTTTTTCCGCTCCTTTTCCCTTTAGGTCCAAAAGCGCAGATTTGGTCTGGCTAGATGCTTTAGCATTAAACTTGGCTAGAACAATATAACCTGTTTTATCATCAATCATACTGTGAAACGGAACCGCGTCAACCTCTATACCCTCGCGTTTTATGGTGGTACTGCTTATTTTTCCTTGCCGCTTATAGGTAATAAATATAGAGGTGCCATTAGCACCTTTTAAAAGTTCGCTGGCATTATCCTCAAAATCAGCTACTTTAATATCGCCTATTTGGATGATTTCATCCCCGGCCTTTAGACCAGCCTTATCCGCAGGATAACCCTCGTGTGGCTCCACGATAAGCAATCTGTCCTTGTAAGTGCGTACAAGCGCTCCTATTCCAGAATACTCCCCAGCATTGTTTATTCGATACGCTTCTACATCCTGTTCGTTCAAGAATTTGGTATAGGGATCCAAACCTTCCAACATGTTCTTTATGGCGGTGTCCATAAGTTCTGCTGGATTGGTCTCGTCCACATAGTTCATATTCAATTCCTTGAACAGGGTCGTAAAAATTTCTATTTGTTTGGCAATTTCAAAAAAATCACTCTTAAAACTACTTCCAACAATAAGAAACGTAATGGCTATGATAGGTACGAATACTCTTTTCCTAATTATCTTTTTCATTTAAATAAAATTACGCAACCTCTTGGTTTAAAAATATTTTACACCTGCTACTTTATAGAAGGAAGGAATCATACTGGCCATTATATAATTTAATGACTGACACTATCTTTCTGTATTTGAATGTTAAATTTATTCAGCAGTAACTTCATTTTGTGCTGAACAACCTCAAAAGCGAGTACTTCTTTACCAAGGTATAAAAATAGAAACGAAAACTTATCCTGTGTATTGTCATTTACCAAGGCTTTGTTCAATCTGTACGATTCGCGTAAAAGGCGTTTGAGATGATTTCGCTTTACAGCGTGTTTAAAATTCCTCTTTGGAACGGCTACTCCAGCTTTGAGTAAAACATCCTGTTGGTCTACTTTTAGATAGATTAGCTTTAAAGGAAAAACGCTGATGGTCTTACCTTCTGCAAACAACTGGGTAATACGCGTTTTGCTTTTTAGTTTCTCCTTTTTTGGGTAAGCATACTCCACTTTATTCGTTTTAATAGTTATCTTATTGCTTGTAAGAACAGCCCATTATCAAGATAATGGCTGGCACTAATCTTACTCACCCGCTTGCCAAACGTTATTCTCTGGATTTACATCTGCCATCAACAGTGACGGATCTACCATGATTGCTTTTATACTAGAGATAGGTTTGCTAAGCGTGAATTCAAAATTTGGATTAGTCCAAGGCCAATCTTCAAGTACGGTTCGCTTAATGCTTGGGTATGGATTTTCTTTTTCGCCCCGCATCATTCGTAAAGGCGCATAGAAAGTTTCACGTGTATCGTCAGCGTACACAATTAGAATATCCAAAGGCATAGGCATAAGTCCAATACGCTCTAAAGTTATAGTGGTCTCTGAACCATTTTCTGAAACTTCCTTAATCCCGTAGTCAATAGTATTAGTGGTCTGCGTCCAATCTGTTAAATACCAACCCAATTCCATTCCTGAAACTTTTTCCGCCGTACGCTTTATATCGTTGGGTACAGGATGCTTAAACTTAAAATC
>RCNB010000509.1_pt1 | contig 26061 bp, 27 predicted proteins | sample 2041321 | NCBI WGS metagenome assembly RCNB01 (sample SAMN09708232, study PRJNA481090) | Marine sediment metagenome, whole genome shotgun sequencing project. | reverse complement strand
AAGATGTTTAGAAAAACCGATAAAGAAAAGCAAGTTGACCTATTTGGTGGTGTTTCCTCCATCCTGGGCGGTGGTCATCGATGACACGCTGACGAAGCTCAACTGGCCCGGTGATGGTTCGCTCGACAGCGTCGAATTCCAACTGATAAACCGTTGGCGGGAGCTCCTGAACGATCTCGCGCGATTGGAACTTGTTAGCCCGACGCTGACGATTGCGGATGTGCTCAGCCGAGTAACTGCGATTGCTGGTGAGACTGTGTTTCAACCTGAGGTTGAAGGCGCACTCGTACAGTTGCTTGGTCCGCTCGAGGCCGCTGGCATGGAATTCGACAAGCTATGGGTAAGCGGACTCACAGCATCCAATTGGCCACCTGCCGGTCGACCCTCGTCGTTGATCTCGATGAATCTGCAGCGCAGCAGGAATATGCCGGATGCAACTCCACAGGACACGTTGGACTACGCCCGGCGTGTTTTAGATCGCTTAACCAATAGCACAATGGACGTTGTGTGTAGTTATCCGTTAACTGACGGAGATGCTGAGCAAGGCGAGTCGGGATTGTTGCAACAGTATGGCTACAAACCGCTGCCCCGGCATGACGATCCGGGCTGGCATGCCGCAACACTGGTAGATGCCGTCTCCCTGACTGTGGTTCCCGCAGACTCAATCCCCACCGTCTCTGCAAACGAAGTTATTTCCGGCGGAGCGGCAACGATTCAACGCCAGCTGACTGAACCCTTTGCAGCGTTCGTATTTGGACGTCTCGGCGCGAGAGACATTCAGCCGATTTCGTTCGGTCTATCGGCCAGTTTGAGGGGCAACCTGATTCACGATGCACTTCGACGACTGTATTCGGAGCTGCCTTCACGCGATGACATTGCCTCCTGGGACGGAGATGAACTGGAAGGCCGTTTGGCAGTGGCTCTGGACAAGTCATTTTGGCGTCAGATGCAGAATATTGGTCCGGTATTGAGGCAACTATTCAGGCTTGAACAACAACGAGTAGGAAAACTGTTACGGGACGTAGTCGCACTGGACAGCACGCGGGAAGATTTCGAGATTGCCGATGTAGAAGGAGCCTTACAACCAACGATCGCAGGCGTGCCACTGCGGCTCAGAGCTGATCGTATCGATCGTCTCGGCAGCGCAGAGGTCGTGATCCTCGACTACAAAACCGGTTCAAGAAAAGCTTTCCTGGGGGCGAACGGCTTGCCAAAAGACATGCAACTGGTCGTATACGCCATTGCCCTCGATGCCGAGGTATCGGATCTTGGATTGGTCAATATCGACAGCCGGTCCACGTCCATCGACGGCGCTGGAAAACGCCTGACGCCCGATCTGGATTGGGACGATGAACTTTCGTCCTGGACAAAGCTCGTTGAGGTTGCCGCCGGACAGCTTCAGCGAGGCGACGTTCGTGTTAACGGCCTGCAGAACATGCAGTCAGCCAGACCACTAAGTCTGCTCAGTCGAATTCGTGAGTTGAAACATGACAACTGACGCACAGTTGCTTGTCGACGACGACGCCGCTCGAGTTGCCGCACTCGATGTCACGCGTTCTTTCATCGTCCAGGCTCCCGCCGGATCTGGCAAGACGGAGTTGCTGATTCAACGCTACTTGAAGCTCCTGGCAACCGTAGAAAATCCCGAAGAGATCCTCGCAATTACGTTTACGCGCAAAGCGGCCGCTGAAATGCAGCTGCGGGTATTGCAGGCATTGCAGAAAGTGACTTCTGGTGAGACGGCATTGGAACCACACGAACAAATTACGGCCAGTGCGGCGTCAGCAGTGCTGCAACGCGACGAGGAACTCGGCTGGTGCATTGTATCCAACCCGAGGCGCATGCGAATTCAGACTCTCGACTCGCTCAACGCAACGATTACCCGAACTCAACCTCTGACGGCGACGAGCGGCGCGTCAGGGAACTCGATTGTCGCGGATGGCGAAATGCGGCAGCTGTACCGCAACGCCGCGGCATTAACCCTTGATCAACTTGCGGAGTCGGGTGAGTTACGTGCTGCAACAGAAGAAGTTCTATCCCACCTCGATAACAACACCTGGTTGTACATCGACTACCTCGCTCGCATGCTCGCGACACGGGATCAGTGGCTACCATTTGTCGGAAGTGGGCTGGTCAGTCAGGAAGACTCCGATTTATTACGGCAACAGTTTGAACAGAGCTTGCTGCAAATAATCGCGGATCACATCAGTAGTTTGGCAAACGCTTTCCCGCCGGAGCACGCGCCCACACTTCTGGAGCTTGCCGACTATGCCGCGCACAACTTGCATGCAGACGGGCAATCTGACAACGCGATTTGTGCGATCGATCCGCTCGATGGACTGCCAGGGTCATCGCCGGCCGCATTGCCCAGATGGTTGGGCGTTGCGGAATTCTTGCTGACGAAGCAAGGGGAATGGCGTAAACAGGTAAACAAGAATCAGGGATTTCCGCCGCAAGGGAAAGAACAGAAGCAAACGCTGACCGATCTTCTCGAGGCACTGCACGACAATCATGAACTGCGTTCGCTGCTACAAGCTGCGCGCGCGTTGCCTCGCGATAGTTATGGTGATGAGCAGTGGAGTGTCTTGCTCGCACTTTTTCGACTGATGCCATTGGCAGTCACTGAACTAAAGAGATTATTCAGTGAACGTGGCATCACCGATCACACCGAAGTTGCCATTAATGCGGACGATGCCTTAGGTACTGCAGACAACCCAGGTGATGTCGCTTTGCTTCTCGACTACCAGTTGCGACATTTGCTCGTGGACGAAATGCAGGATACCTCGAGTGCGCAGTACCGCATGCTTGAAGCTCTGACAGGAGGCTGGGAAGAGGGCGACGGGCGCACCTTGTTCTGCGTTGGCGATCCAATGCAGTCAATTTATCGTTTTCGCAACGCCGAGGTAGGGCAGTTCCTGCTGGCACAGGAATCCGGCATCGGAAATGTGCGGCTGTCTACGCTCGTGCTACGTCGCAACTTTCGTTCTGGCCAGGTTCTGGTGGATTGGTTTAATGAAGTATTTCCGACGATCCTGGCAAAAAGAAATAACCCGCAAAAAAGCGCCGTGTCATATACGCCAGCTGTCTCTGTGCCAAAACTCGAAGGGCAGGGAAGTTGTGCCATTTATCCTGTTCTTGGTGGCAGCAAGGCTGTCGAGGCAGATTACGGTTGTGCGGTAATTCAGAAGATCTTAAAAGATAATCCGGACGATAATGTCGCACTGCTGGTTCGGAGCCGCACGCATTTGCCCGAGCTGCTATCGAGATTCCGCAAGGCGGGTATCGCCTACCGTGCGGTGGAAATCGACCGGCTGACTGATTTACCCGAAGTAATCGATGTCCTGGCACTGACTCGGGCTCTCGTGCACAGCGGCGATCGCATCGCATGGCTTGCGCTGTTGCGCTCGCCGTGGCTCGGACTCGACTGGACAGACCTGCACGCATTGGTGCGCAATGATTCGCGCCGGTCAGTATGGGAGATGCTGCAAGACGACGCGACAGTTGGACGATTTTCTGAATTCGGGCGCAACGCAGTAGCGAATTTCCGTAACAAGATGACGGCAATCATGTCAGGCGATCGAGCCGGGTCGTTGCGCGACCGAATTGAACAGGGTTGGTTGGCCTTAGGTGGTCCGGCAATTCTCGATGACGTGCACGCCGTCCTCAATGTATACCGCTATCTTGACGTCATTGAGAAGCTCGAAGTCGCTGGTTCACTTGCGGATGTCGCTGAATTGGAAGCTGCCCTGGATCTTGAGCATGTGTCGAGCGATGTGGAGGCCAGGTTGCAGGTCATGACGATGCATCGTGCGAAAGGATTGCAGTTCGATCACGTTTTTCTGTTTGGGCTTGGCCGGATCCCGCGCGTTAACGAGCCAGCAGTGTTGAGTTGGTTCGACATGCCAGATGAACACGGCCAAACGCACAAGGTTATCAGCCCGATCGGGCCACGTGCAGAGCTCGAACGAGACGCATTGCATCGCTACATCAGCTCAGTTGAAACCGAGAAGGACAAGAACGAGCTTGCGAGGTTGCTCTATGTAGCTTGCACTCGAGCGCGACAATCTCTGCACTTGATGGGGCAGGCTCAGGTGCTTAAGAAAGGCTTGAGCCCAGCTTCGAGAAGTTTGCTGCACTTATTGTGGCCAACCGTTGCGTTGCAGTACGAAACAGAACTCGATGCTGAATCTCAGCAAGGGGATGCCGATAGTGACTCGGGCTGGCTAATGCCTGAATTACGACGTTTTGACGCGCCCTGGAAGCCGCCTGAAGTACCTCCGTTACCTGGCGTATCCACTAACGGGGATGCAGTCGAAGAAGGACGGGAAGTCGAGTTTTACTGGGTAGGAGCCGGCGCGCGAGTTGCAGGCACAGTTGTGCATCGATGGATTCAATTGCTCACAGATGGACGAATGTCGTTCGACGCCGATCAACTGGACACAGTTCGGCTGGCAAGCGAACGTTGGCTACGTGAGATGGGCGTGGGTTCCGGATCAATTGCGGCGATAATCGATCGCGTTGACGAAGCACTACGACGACTGCTTGAAGACGAAAGAGGACAGTGGCTGCTGCATGGCGAGGGGCACACCGAATTCGCTCTTAGCGGCGTCGTGCAGGACCGCATTGAATCGGTCGTGCTCGATCGGGTTCGAATTGACGACGATGGCACGCACTGGATCGTCGACTACAAAACGAGTACGCACGAAGGCGGAAGGCGCGAGGAATTCCTGCAAGCGGAATCGGATCGTTATCGACCGCAGTTGAGAAAATACTCGGAGATGTACAGGAACTACTCCGGTGCGGATATCCGCTGTGCTCTGTATTTTCCGTTACTTCAGGAGTTCGTCGAAGTTACGTTTTAGGTACTGTTATAGCTGACCTTCAAGCCGCAGTTCATGTTGCCCGCGGTCATTCGCCGAACCCAGGAGCTGCAACTGCTGCCGCACATTGGCGGGGGTAATGTTCTTGGGCGCCAGTTGCGCCACAAATTTGTACGTGCCATCCGCTGACAATTGCAAACTGCCAGCAACGTCGATGAGTCCGTCGTCCATATCTTCGATGCTCGCAACAACACCAGTATCCTGTGTGAAGAACTCGGCACGATACCCGCCGATCGATGCCCGGTGGATATTTGGCGCGATCAGGTTGAGTACTTCGAATACACCATTGGCGGCTGTAGGCATCTCGTTTTCAATGACAAGTCGTTCGAATTCCACATTGAGCGTGCCGCTTAGGCCGCGAATTCCGACTAGCTGCCCGAAAGGCTGTAACGACATCGAGCCGCGCAAGTCGCTCGCGGTCACGGCGCCACTCAGATTCAGGCTGACCTCGCCATCGATGAAACCGGAAGCCGGGCTTGCCTCAATTTTATAGCGCAATTGGCCGACAAAAAGTGACAGAGGTTTGATTCGCCAATGTAAATCTTGCAGGTAGAGGCCGCCTGATTTCATCTGCCTCGCCTGTCCATTCCAAACAGAGCCGCTGATTCCAGCCAGATTAAATGTTGGCACTTGGAACCACTGGTATGCGACACGTGCCGGGAAGAGAGACACCAGGCCTACCAGGAGTGTAATGCAACCTATAACGATGAGACGCGCACGAAACTTCATCAAAGTATGCGCTCGAGCGTCAACGTTGCATTGATGCGGCCAACATCCGACTGACTGTTAGCCGAAAAGCTACCTGACGATACATCCATTGCGTACTGGCGACTCAGGTCGCCAAGCCACAAAACAAGATCGTCAAAGGCCACATTCTCAAACTCAACACGTATGCCATTGCTGGTTGTTGGCTGGCTGCGTTTGAGCGACCGATCCAGACCGCGCGCTCGCAGCGTCTGGTCGACGATGACGACCGGCGTCTGCTGCGTGTTTACGCGTTGATTCGCTGTGGCGGAGTCGCTTGGGGCCTGGACGCCCTGCAAAGGACGCAATTCGGCGAGCGAGCGCTGCCAGGTTGCCACGCTTGTCGCCAACGACTTGTGGCTCTTGTCGATTGGTGCCCAAACGAAGGCATAAATAATCGCAATGAATACGACCACTACGCCGCCCGTTACAAAAATCTTCTCTCTCTTGTCCAGATCGTAGAACCAGTCCTTCATACGCCGGCCTCCCGAATCTGGATACGGCTATTAATCTTGTCGCCGACCTGATCTGTCGATTGGATGGCGGCGCTGAAGCGTCCAGAACTACTCACTGCTTTTTGAATTTTGTCCAATGTGGCTACGTCGGGTGCCGTCAGACGGACATCGATAACGCCAGCGCGATAGCTGATCGCCTCTATTTTCGCCGTTTGATTCTGTTGTACTGCCTGACCCAGTTGCAACAAGGACGGTAGCAGAACCTGCAATGCGGTAGGCGCCCCCAATCCACGGCGTACTGAATTGACTGTGGCTACGGGGTCAACGACCTCGCGCTGGTCGTTAGGTCTGATGCTTTGGTAAACCTGCGCAAACTGAGCTTTCAGCGCCACTTCTTCCTGTGTGAGTCGATAGTAGTCGGCGACCTTGCCACCAAATACCAGCACACCGAGGGTAAGGAAAAGAACCGCGGCGTATCGCCACGGTCGAAACAGGGCGCCTATCTCTGTTTTCGCGCCATAACGGCCCTGCAACAGGTTAATGCCATTGCCTGCGGCAACAGTGACGGCCAGGCGAGGCAATACGCCGTCAGGAAGCAGGTTGATATCAACACTGGCCAGCTCGTGTCTGAGGGCATTCCAGTCATGCTGAAACCGTTCCTCATCGCTTTGTGAGCAATAAACAAGCAGATGACCCGGCGCGTGGTCTTCGTTGTCCGATTCCTCGAGCGCTCCCGCGACCGCTAACGCATCAGACGGCTTGGCGCCCTGCATGACGAATTCATTGTCAGCGCCATCGTTGAAGATGATTTGGTCTTCGGTCGCCAGCAGGCTCATTGTTCCGGGTATGCGGGCAAGCCCGTAATTCTCAGGCACGATTCTGGATGCCGACAAACCTGCCGCATCGAGTTGTTCAAGCCATTCAGACATTTGTTCGTGTGCTACGACAGCTACCGGCACCTTTCCACTGTCCCGGCGTGTGCCCGCCGCAAAATGCAGATCTTCGATATCGTCGGCCAGATGCTCTTCAAGCGCAAAGGGCAGAGCCGCGCGCAATCTCGAACTCCCTTTGACGGGAATATTGACGGCTGTCGTCAAAACTGTTGTCGCCGGAACGAGCACAATCACGCTACGATCGGCAACATCACGGGCTGCCGAAGCGAGTGGGCCAGTCACTGGCTGACTGGTGCGCGTACCGTTGCTATCAACGGCTATCCAGCTTGCCGCTTGCTCACGATCGACACCGAGTCGGATGACGAGAAACTCTGCCATAATCAGGTTGTTCCAAGGCTGCGCAGGATCGGAGTGACATCGCCCCGAGGCCCACGTTCCAGAAGGCTGAAGTAAGTGATGCGAACGGTATCAATCCGCACGACCACCTTCAATTGAAAATAGTTGGTCGTTTCCTCGAGCTGGCTAAGCACTTCCGGCTTAACGATCGAGGAAAACGTGCTAGCGATGTCAGTGAATCCGGATTCAGCGCGCTCAGCAAGCAAGCGTTCTACATCCGAAACTGACATTTCTTCATCCAGAGACTGTAGCACTGCCGCGGTCGCCGTATTGACATTCACGGCCGTTCGGCCGGGAAGGGCGGCTATATGCGGCAACAGGGTATCGAATGTTGCCTTATCCATACCCTCGAGTGCTGCCAATTCTCTCGCATTGCTCAGGATCTGATTGGCCGTACGGTAAGGCGGGATGAAGCCGGTATAAATCGAATCTTCCGCACCATCAGGAAACTCAGCGTCCTGATTCGCATCGATCCAGTCTGCCGCGATGCCCGCAAATCTCGGGTCAATCCCAAGCGCCAGCAGTAGTCGCCGAAACTGCTGCAAAGACGGTTCGTCAATCTCACCATCCTGGCCAATCAGGTTGTTGATGTTGAAACGCCCCTGCAGGTCTTCAACACTACCGAAAACCTCACCACCGTCAATTGGCAAGCCAGGTAAGTCGCTGGCCCAGATCTCGCCAAGGTGGTCGGTTTCGGTATCTTCGAGATCCTGGCGCAAGATGCTCTGCAGCCAGCTCTCGGCACCGAGTGCAACCTGATACGCCTGGTCGCGATACAGCAATACCGTGGTGCGTCGCATGTCCAGTGCGCTGTCCCACGCCAGTCCGGCGGCAACCGTGCCGGCAAGAGCCGTAATGAGAATGGCGGTAATCAGTGCTACGCCCCGATTGCTTAAGCTCGGTATCATGGTGAGACCTCCAGCAGCCTGCGGATCTCACCCTCGTCGGCCAGCGTCAGCACAATTTCCACAGCCCTGGGTCGCGAACGGATGCCTGGTTGTGCCAAAGGTGGCCACACCTCACTCCATTCACCATCGGTGTCCAAATAGCGAAATAGCAAACTCTCTACATCATCGAGCAGGATGTTTGCGACAGGTTCGTTGGCGAATGTGCGATCCAGGACATTCCAGTGGTAGCGAACCAGTTCGTCATCCTCGAGGCGGTACGCCGAACGTTGCAACGTACCGCGCGGCAAACCGGCTGGATTGCCCCAGCCGCCGTGCGTCAGCTCAAGCGCGAATTCGCCGCTAAGGCTGGTAAGTACAGCAGAACCCATTGAATCGCCAAGTTCAAGCCGCACAGGACGTGGAGCCGCCTGCAATAAGTCGTCGCTGAGGAAACGCACTGTGCGTTGCACCGCTTGCAGGCGATCAATGCGTTCCGTCAGCATCTCTGCGTTCGCCAGTGTTTGCCCCAACGTCATATATGCGAGCATCGACATAACGCCGAAGATAGCCATGGCAACCAGCACTTCGATCAAAGTAAAACCGCTGCTGCGCCGCACGATCATTCTGTCGCTCCGGTATTCTCGGAGCCACGACTCCAGCTACGGTTACTCTGGCCCGCAGCAACCGGCTCGCCGATGAACCCGGAAACGGTGCGAATACCATCCGGACTGCCTGCATATGAGACCGTGACATCGACTCGAAACAGATTCTCTACGCCAGTTTCGGAAACTACAGCACGCCACGCCCACTCAGTGCCTGCATAATCAACCTCACCACTTGTTGACGTCACTTGCGGTATGACATTCGCCAGGCGCATTTCTGCGATCTCGTTCTGGGCAATCCAACTGGCATATGTGCGCTCGCGCATGGCATTCGCCGTATCAATCATCTGACCCATGCTCGCCGCAATTGCCGTGAGAGAAAACGCGACAATCGCTAGTGCGACCATAACTTCGATAAGCGTAAATCCCCGATCGCGATGCGAGCCCACTTTTACTAGTCCTCGCCCGTGACGACTTCGACGGCGCCAGTCAGGTCGCTTTTTATTGCAACAGTTGCGTTGTCGCTTCTTCGCCTGATTTCCAGGTCGTACGGAGTAATATCACCGCTGGAAAAGACGTAGATGTGCGGTGAGTAGGTTTCGGTGAGGTCACGATCCGCAGTCTCTTCGGGATCTTCAAAGCGAGCCGGGTCGTTCTCGAGAAGAACCCGTTGTCCTTCAAGCATGAGTATGAATTCGACGTCGTCCGGCAACTCACGAAGACGCAGCATTTCGTCGCCGATTAGCTCCCCCCACTGATTAATAAAAGGATCGTATTCAACGAAGCGATACGAATCGTTCATGAATTCAACACCGAATTCGCGCCCCTGCATCATTGCCTCATCCTGTGCAACTTCGACCAATGATGTTAGCCGGCGTGCCTCTGTGTGAAGTTGTCGATCATCACCGAGGATGCCAAGTGACAAGAGAGCAATGCCGCTAACGATGCCAATGATGACGATCACAACGAGAATCTCGATCAGCGAGAAGCCGTTAGAGCGGCGGGGCATAGTCATCGCAGCAGATTGTCGTGCCAGTTAATATGCGGCTACTCGAGGGACCAGTTGCCAATATCCGCGTTGATACCTTCACCACCGGGGCGGGCGTCCGCACCCAGAGTATAGATATCGATCTCACCCTGGTTCCCCGGGTTGAGGTAAAGGTAAGCGTTGCCCCATGGATCGTTCGGGACACGACTCAGGTAGCCACCTGACTTCCAGTTCTTGATATTAGGATCTGAGGGCTTGGCCACCAATGCTTCGACACCTTGCTCGGAACTTGGATAAGCGAAGTTATCAAGCCGGTAGAATTTCATCGCATTTTCGATGTTCGCTATCTCAGCTTTGGCTTTGGTGATCTGCGCATCGTCGACGCGACCAATGACGTTCGGCGCAACGATCGCAGCGAGAATACCAATAATAATGACAACGACCATAATCTCGATCAGCGTAAAACCGCGCTGAAGACGGAGGGCAGGGCGCGTCCGGACTTGTTGACTCACAGCAATTGCTCCACGGCGGATATCCGCCAAAATTGACTCGTTACTCAGTTAAACGTCAGTATATCAAACATGGGGTTAGACCAACGGCAACAAGGGCATTATGTGGCAAGTCATCTGCAAAGATGGGCGCTGCCGGGCCTTGTCATAATAGTAACCTTTTTGCTGCTTCTGTCTGGCGATTGGGGGCGCGAATTGCTGCGCTACGATCGCGATGGCATTGCTAATGGAGAAGTCTGGCGGCTTGTCAGCGGGCATTTCGTTCACCTGGGCGTTTCACATTGGGTTTTGAACGTAGCTGGCTTACTGCTGGTGTGGTTTCTGGTCGGCGAATTCCTGCGCGATCGACAGTGGATTGTCGTTACTTTGGTGTCCGTTGTCTGCATCGACATCGGTTTTTGGGTTCTGGAGCCTCAGTTGCAATGGTACGTCGGGCTTTCGGGGTTGCTGCACGGATACCTCGCGGCCGGAATCGTCGCCGCTTATCGGCAGCGCAAGATCGAAATGGCCGTGCTTACAGTGGCGGTCGTTGGGAAACTCGTTTATGAACAATTGCTTGGGCCAATACCTGGCTCCGAGTTTTCTTCAGGCGGTGCAGTGGTCACAGCAGCTCACCTCTACGGCGCAATCGGTGGTTTGATCGCGAGCGCGATTTTGCGCATTAGAGTCCGGCGACCGCCAGCTATATAATGTACCGCCACAGGGTGGAGTATTAAGGAAACAGTATGAGCAGTTTGTTCAGCAGTACGGCCCTGGAAGGGCAGGTAGCACTGGTAACTGGCGCGACGAGAGGTATTGGCGCAGCAATTGCGCAAGCACTCGTCAACGCTGGAGCGATAGTCATTGGCACGGCAACCAGTGAGGCGGGCGCGCAGGCAATTTCCGAGCAGCTCGGTGACAAAGGTCGTGGCATCGTCCTTAATATTGCTGACGACGAGTCTGTCCAGGCCGCCGTAAAGGACGTTCAGGGATCCGAGGGTGCTCCAACGATCGTCGTAAACAATGCTGGCATTACGCGTGACAATCTCCTGATGCGGATGAAAACCGATGAGTGGGATGACGTAATTTCGATCAACCTGTCCGGCGCTTTTCGCGTCAGCAAAGCGTGTCTTCGCGGCATGATGAAGGCAAAAAAAGGGCGCATCATCAATATCGGGTCAGTCATTGGTGTCATGGGTAACGCCGGCCAGGCAAACTACGCCGCGGCCAAGGCAGGAATAATCGGCTTTTCGAAATCCATGGCGAGGGAAGTAGGCTCCAGAAACATCACCATAAATGTTGTCGCACCTGGTTTTATCGACACAGACATGACGCGTGTACTGCCCGAAGAACAGCGCAATAACCTGCTGGGACAAATTCCGCTGGGACGTCTGGGCGGCGGAGATGACATTGCGGCTGCGGTGCTATTTTTGGCGTCTGAGGCCGGCGCCTATATCACGGGCGAGACGTTGCACGTAAACGGCGGCATGCTGATGGACTAGTTTGCGCGATATTGCGTGTAGATTGCGATGAGCGATTCACATACAATACCGTCCCACGGCCAACTCCCACCTTGAAATATCAAGGGCTTACAGTAGATTGTGGGGTGTTTAAGGGCATAAGATAGCGCCACTAATGGCAATGCCGTGCTACATTTTTGATGAGTCTTCTCAGGAGAAGCGACCACTATGAGCAGTATCGAAGAACAAGTTAAGGGCATCGTTGCCGAACAACTCGGCGTAAAAGAAGACGAGGTTACGAACGATGCTTCATTTGTTGATGATCTGGGTGCCGATTCACTCGACACCGTTGAACTGGTGATGGCCCTCGAAGAGGAATTTGAGACAGAAATTCCGGACGAGCAAGCCGAAAAAATCACAACTGTTCAACAAGCCATCGACTTTGTGACCGCAAGCAAAAGCAGCGATTAGAGTCTGAGGCGCGGCGCAGATGCGCCGCGCCTTTTCTATCCCCGACACTCCGGCAGTTCTGCCTCAACAATACGGAATTACTTTGAGAGAACGACGCGTTGTCATTACCGGCATGGGAATCATCTCGCCGGTGGGCTGCGAGCTTGATGCTGCCTGGAAAAGCGTATGCGAAGGCGTGTCCGGCATACAGCAGATTGAAGATTTCGATACCAGTGAATTTTCAACGCGCATTGGCGGCATCGTCAAAGGCTTTGAGCTAAGCGATTATCTGTCGACGAAGGATGCACGTAAGACGGATCCTTTTGTGCATTACGGCATTGGTGCAAGCGTAGAGGCCATCAAGCATGCCGGTCTTGAGATAACCGAAGAAAACGGTCACACCATCGGTGTCGCGATGGGGTCTGGTATTGGCGGCATCAAGTTCATCGAAGACAACCACACTAAAATGCTCCAGGGCGGGCCGCGCAAAGTTTCTCCGTTTTTTATCCCTGGCAGCATAATCAATATGACCTCCGGTTACGTTAGCATCATGGAGCACATCACAGGGCCGAACGTTTCGATTGTCACCGCCTGCGCAACTTCATCACATTGCATTGGCTTTGCCGGACGCATGATCCAACATGGTGACGCCGACGTAATGCTGGCTGGCGGCTCCGAATACGCCACTACACCGCTGGCGATGGGTGGATTTTGCTCGGCGCGGGCCATGTCCACACGTAACGATGACCCCACACATGCAAGTCGGCCGTTCGACATTGATCGTGATGGATTCGTGCTGAGCAACGGAGCAGGCTGCATGGTCCTTGAAGAACTCGAGTACGCCAAAGCCCGTGGCGCGACAATATACGGTGAACTCATCGGCTTTGGGATGAGCGGTGACGCGTACCACATCACTACGCCGCCAGCGGATGGCGAAGGCGCCCGAAAATCGATGGCTGCCGCGATTCGCGATGCTGGCATAGACCCATCCGACATCGATTATCTCAACGCACATGGCACCTCAACACCGGCAGGAGACATCGGTGAATCCGTAGGCATACGCCGGGCATTCGGCGATGCCGCCGACAAACTTCTTGTCAGCTCGACAAAGTCGACGACGGGGCATTTGCTCGGTGCCGCCGGTGTTGCGGAGGCTATTTTCTCCATTCAGGCCATGCAGAATCAGGTTGCGCCTCCAACGACGAACCTCGATAACCAGGATCCTGCGTGCGATCTGGACTACGTGCCCAACGAGGCGCGCGATGCTGTGATCAAAACCGTTATTTCGAATTCGTTTGGCTTTGGTGGCACTAACGGTACTCTCATTTTTCGAGCATACGAATAGGTGGGCCTCCGCGCCCGGGCTATCGCGCCTGGTGGTCATCTCTGCGGTATTATTAACAACGATTTCTTCCCTGCGGAGTGTGTGACTTGAGACGACTGCTGATTGCTGGCAGCTGGATACTCGGTGCTTTGCTGATTGCAACGGTCTTCGCAGCCGTGCGCATGAATGCATTCCTGCACGCGCCGGTCGCCGTAAACGAAGAAGGCGCGGTGTTCGAAATTGAATCGGGGGCTTCATTTCGTTCCGTCAGCGATGAACTCGCTGCCCAATCCATCATCAGTCATCCTGTAATCTTTCGCGCGTATGCGAGGTGGGTCGGGCAGGCAAGTGAGATACAGGCCGGCGATTACAGAATCCGGCAGGGAACTACGCCCGTGCAATTGCTGGAGCAGTTCACCAGCGGTGACGTACAACTCTATTCATTCACCATTATTGAAGGCTGGAATCAATGGGAGTTGCTTGACGCATTGCATCAGAATGCGAGCATTGAAGCGAGTCTGACGGATGAAGATTGGCCCGTTGTGCTGGAAGAGCTTAAGGCAGCTACACGCCATCCGGAAGGGCTATTTCTCCCTGAGACCTACCGTATTCCCCGCGGTACAAGTGACCGAGCGCTGCTGAAACAGGCCTTCGATCTGATGCAGACCGTGCTGCGCGAAGAATGGGCCGGCCGGGATGAGGCGCTGCCGATCAAGACGCCGTATGAAGCACTGACGCTGGCATCCATAATCGAAAAAGAGACGGCGCGGGTTGATGAACGAGCGAAGATATCGGGTGTGTTTGTGCGTCGACTGGGTAAACGCATGCGCCTGCAAACAGACCCCACAGTCATTTATGGAATTGGTAAAGATTTCAACGGCAACCTGACGCGCAAAAATTTACAAACGGATACGCCGTACAACACCTATACACGACACGGCCTGCCACCGACTCCAATTGCAATGCCGGGGCGAGCCGCGATTCATGCCGCTCTGCACCCGGAAGAGGGCGAAGAGTTGTATTTCGTTGCGACAGGGCTGGGGGACGGCAGTCACGCGTTTTCTGCCACAAAAGCAGAGCACGATGCAGCCGTCACCGAGTACCTGAAACGTCTTCGACGCCAGCGACAGCAAGGTAAGTAGTATGGAAACGGGAAAATTCATTACGGTTGAGGGCATAGAAGGCGTCGGCAAGTCGACCAATGTCGAGCACCTCACCAAAGCAATAGAAGCACGCGGTCATACGGTTCTGACCACTCGAGAGCCTGGTGGAACGCCAATGGCTGAGCGCATCCGGGATTTGCTGCTCCATCATGGTGATGAGCCTATGCCCGACGTTGCTGAACTTTTGCTGATGTTCGCTGCACGTTCGCTGCACGTTAACAACGTTATCGCCCCAGCTCTTGCGAATGGAACCTGGGTCGTTTGCGATCGTTTTGTAGATGCCAGCCGCGCGTATCAGGGTGGTGGAAGAGGGCTGCCAATGGAGGACATCGATCAGATCGCCAGTTTGGTACTTGGTGACCTGAAACCCGATGTCACGATTTTGCTGGATGCGCCCGTAGAGGTAGGTATGAGCCGAGCCGACAAGCGTAGTGCGCGGGACCGCATTGAATCCGAACGCGCTGCATTCTTCGAACGCGTAAGAGCCTGTTATTTGAGTCTCGCGGAGTCCGACCCCGATCGATTCGTCATTGTTGATGCGACCGCAGATATCAATGCCGTGCGTGATGATATCGAATCGATAGTGGTCGCGATCGATAGCAATATAATAGATTAAGTTAATCTTGTAATTCATTGATTATATGAATATTACGTGGCATTCACAATTCGCTAATTCGTGGCTCGATCGCGTCGAGCAGGGTCGTGAGCCGCACGCCGTCCTACTCGCAGGACCTGCTGGCGTAGGCAAAAGGGCTGCTGCCGCCTGGATCGCGTCGCTGCGGCTGGGTAACGGAGCCAGATTCGACATGCCGCAGTATCCGGCGGAGCCGCCGGCTCACGCTGATTTGCACGTCGTCGCACCGCTAGAGGACAAAGAAAGCATTGGTATCGACCAGATCCGCCAGCTCGTGGCCGAATTTAGCCTGACCAGCTACAAGGGTAAGGGCAAGGTCGCCATAATTGAGCCCGCCAATGCGATGACCATCAGTGCGGCCAATAGCCTCCTCAAGACCCTGGAAGAGCCTCCAGGCGATGCACTGTTGATTCTGGTGGCCGACAAGTCGGGAAAGCTGCCTGCAACCATTTTCAGTCGCTGCCAGCGCATTGACTTCGCTGTACCAGCAGTTGCAGACGGCCTTGAGTGGCTGGATCGACTTCAGCCGGGAGCCGTCTGGCCCCAAGCCCTGGCCTTGGCCGGCAACGCGCCACTGGCGGCCATCGTCGCGCTTGAGCAACTGGATACGCACGTCGCCATGGGACGAGATTTCGCGGCTGTCGGACGCGGCTCCGCATCGGCACTGGAGATCGCAGCAAAATGGACCAAATTGGAAGCGCCATTTGTGCTGGACTGGCTGGCACGACAGGTTCAGCAAGGCGCTTTGCTGGGTCTGACGGGTCAAAAAGCCGGCGTTTCAGGGGTTATCGACGAATCTGTGCTCAAGCGCATAGACAGGCGAAATCTGTTCTGCTATTTAGACATAATCAACGGGCTACGTGGACAGCCTGCAGGGTCTTTTAACAAGCAATTGACGCTGGAAAGCTTGCTTATTGACTGGGCCGAGGGCCTGAAAAATACTGGCAAGGATCCGCTGCGCGACCCGATGCGGTAATACCAGGTAACGAGGGAAGTACATGAGTAAACCAGGACTACTGACGCTGACCATTAAGGACAAGAGCGCCTTGTACCTGGCGTATATGCCGTTCGTGATCAATGGCGGCCTGTTCATACCAACGAACAGCTCTTATCGCCTGGGAGACGAAGTGTTCATGCTTCTGAACCTGATGGGCGAGGAAGAAAAAATCCCGGTGGCAGGCACGGTCATCTGGATGACGCCAAAAGGCGCGCAGGGCAAGCGCACCGCTGGCATAGGCGTGCAGTTCTCTGACCAGGATCAGGGCAACACACAAAAGAAAATCGAAAACTATCTGGCCGGTGCACTTGGCGGAGATAAACCCACGCATACAATGTAGCGGTCGCTACGGACTAATTCCTGTTGACCCCACCACGCAAGACGTAAGCCTGATAGCCGCGCTCATTGAGAATGTACGCGCCGGCTGAACTGCGTCGCCCCGTATCACAACAAACGACGTACTTGATGTCGTAATCAAGCGTATTGATCTTTAGTCGAATGAAGTACAGCGGGATGTTAATAGCACCGTCCATGTGCTGGTTGTCGAACTCACTCGGCAGGCGCACATCGAGCCACTTGCCGCCATCGGCAACGATCTTCTCAGCTTCATCCTGCGACAACCAATCCAGCATGGGCTCGTTCAAGAGCTTCTTGAAATCGTCCTTGCCGAGGCGCATCACAGCACCATCCACCGCCATCGTCACGGTCGCATTACGTTTGGCATCGGAAATCAGCGCTTCCTCACCGAAAGTATCGCCAACTTGCAGCTCTGCGAGCTTGATTCCCTCTTTTGACAAAGGAGTTTCGCGCGTCACGACAGCCTGGCCTCTGGTCAGAACATAAAAATAGTCGCCTTCAGAGCCTTGCTTGAGAACGACATCGCCGCTCTTGTAGTTGATCTGTTGCATACGCATGAAGATCGCTTGAATATTAGCCGGCGGTATCTTGTGAAATGCTTTGGTCTGCAGCAGCATCGTCATCCAATCCTGGCCGCTTTCGTCGGGCTCGCCTTGTAAATCGGTCACTTCATAAGTACCGGTTTGATCCCACGTCAGCATGACGTCAAGCAAATCACTGTCTATCGAGATAAATTGCACGCGGTCGCGTGCCCGCGCGGACAATCGTCTTGGAAGTACCGGGGCAACCGGATTACGGGCAGTATCTGTACCACCTTCAACCTTATCTACGACTTTGCCCTGATCCAACAACTCGAGAATGCCCGAAGCGATGTAGAACGTGCGCTTCTCAGTGTCGCCTTCCTTGAATAACACCTGGCCTGGTGATAATTCACGCAGCTGAACCTTGCGCAAAAGAGCCGCAAGGTTGTCGCGCTTCAGACCATTCAATGGCGAAAAACGCTTGAGCAGGGTCGCGCTTATCTGCTCAGTGGTCATAGATCATCCTGATTACGCTCATATACGCGGTATTCTACCTTTAATTCAACGACTTCCGGTACTGCTATAGTGCGCAGCGTGAAGCGGCGCACAGTTTAAGACGGATTAGGGCGACACGCACGCCTATAGGTCAGACCAACCCGGATTTGGAGTGAATCGATCACCATGAGCCGACGCCAGTTCTTCGAGGCGGCTCTTGACCGCGTCGAGGCCACGTTCACGTGCATAGTTAACAGGTCCTCCACGAAATGGCGCAAAACCGGTTCCGAAGATAACGCCGGCATCAAGCAGATCACTGTCAGAAACAACGCCATCGGCAAGGCAGGCAATGGCCTCGTTGACCATGGGAAGAATAAGTCGATCTTCCAGATCGTCTGGAACGTTGCTGGATTGAGCAGCGGGTTTGATAGCCTTGCCGTCTTTCCACTCATAAAAACCACGGCCGGACTTGCGACCCAGATGACCTTTTTCGACCATCTCCTCAAGAGCCGCCGGTATAGGGCGATTTGAAGCAGCACCCAATACCTTAGATACATGCAAAGCAACATCGATACCGACGCTATCGATCAGTTCAACGGGACCCATCGGCATGCCGAATTTCTCGGCAGCCTTATCAATGGCGACAAGTGGAACACCGGACTCCGCCAGGTACATCGCTTCAGCCATGTACGGCGCGAGAATTCGGTTGACGACGAACCCCGGAAAACTCAGGCACTCGAGAGGAAACTTGCCAATGCCTTTGACAAAAGAAAATCCCTGATCAAGAGACTCTTGGTCGGTGTCACTGCATCGAATGACTTCGACCAGTGGCATCAACGCGACCGGGTTAAAGAAATGGATGCCGATAAATTTCTCGGGCTTGTCCAGTACCGTCCGCAATTCTTCCAGCCGAATACTTGACGTATTCGTCGCCAATAGTGCGTCCGGTTTCATATTTTTAGCCAACGACTGGTACAGCGTCTGTTTGGCCTCGAGATTCTCGAAAATAGCCTCGATCACCAGGTCGGCTTTTGCGACACCGTCGCCATTAACGTCTGAGACCAGTCTCGCCGATGTCGCTGCACGCTCACCTTCATCCCGAACGCGTTTTGCGAAAAGCTTCTGCGCTCGACCCATCGCTGGCTCGATGTATTTTTCTTCGCGATCCTGCAATGTCACACTGTGGCCGCGCAGCGCGCACCACGCGGCGATATCGCCACCCATTACGCCGGCACCCACGACATGCACATGCTCGATCTTCTTCTCGGTCTTTTTGCCCTGGCTTTTTAATTTGCTTTGTAAAAAGAATACGCGAACGAGATTTCGTGACGTGCTTGAGCACATTAGTTGGGCGAACGATCGTGCCTCGCCTTCATAACCCGTTTTGGTTGAAGCTCCAAAGCGCGCCCAGAGATCTATCATGGCGTACGGAGCCGGATAGTGATCTTTGCGCGCCTTTCCGGCGACTTGTTTGATGAGCATCGATTTGACCAAAGGACGCAGCAAACCGATGTTCATAATTTTATCGACGAGTGGCGCAGTGTGTTTCGGTGCTGCCGCCGCAATAAGCTCCTTCGCCGCCTGGCGCCAATTGTCCTCAGTCGCAATGCGATCCACTAGTCCGATCTTGCGCGCCTTGTCGACGGTAATCGGTGCGCCAGTCAACATGATTGGCATGCCTTGTTGAACGCCGCAAATTTGTATGATTCGAACGGTTCCACCGAAGCCAGGGTGCAACCCCAATTTCACTTCTGGCAGCCCGAGTACGCGCTTCTTACTCGCCAGCGCCAGGCGATAGTCGAATGCCATTGCCAGCTCGAGCCCGCCACCCAGCGCAAACCCATTGAGCGCCGCAACGGTCGGACAATCGAGAGCTTCGATTTTGCTCATCAATTGTTGACCCTTACGCGTTACTTCATAAGCAAGCTTCGGGTCGTCGACTGATGTGAATTCGCTGATGTCGGCACCCATGACAAAACCGGTGCTCTTGCCCGAATAAACAACAAGACCTTTTAGCTGCTTCTTGGCGATCGAATCAATGAACGAATCGAGTTCGAGTAATACGTCGGACGAAAGAACATTAACCTTGGAGTCAGCCTTATCAAGCCGCAGCCAGACGATTCCGTCGCCATCCGTTTCTGATGTCCAATGCTCCAATTTCTGCTCCTTACTTAACAACGTCAAAATCGCAGACCAAGGGCAAATGGTCTGAGTATCGTACTTGTGGTACTTCGAAATTCGTCACGTTGATTCCCTCCTGGAAGAGGATGAAATCCAGTTCTTTTCGTGGTGAGCGGCTGGGGTAGGTGGGAATGCAATCGACATTGGCAGACTTTAGGCCCGCAGCCCGCTTAAAAAGATAGATCTCATTCTCACCCCAAAACGTATTGAAATCACCCGCCACGATGACCGGTTTTGACGTTTTTTCGATCAGGTCGTACAGGTGGCGCAATTGCAAATGTCGATGACGATATTTAAGCGACAAGTGCACCAGGAATACAGCGAATTCCCGCATTTCCAGCTCGATGATCAAACGCTTGATGCCAGTGTCAAAATAATGAAACGTTTCACCATGAACCCTGGCTGCTGCCATGAACGCGTTCCCCTGTTTGCGGACGATTGGCAGGAGCTGGTTTAGCGATTTCGAGCCGTATTTGGTCTCGTAAGAGGAATTCATGCTGAGATCAGAAGCGATCTTCTCTGCCTGGTTCACCTTGCGGCTGCGTATCGACCCCGTGTCGACTTCGATCAGGCCGACAATATCCGGATCAACGGACTTTATGAACGTTGTGAGCTCCGGTAAAACGCTCCGGTTTCCAAGTACGTAGCCGGCTCCGGGTAGCGGCATGTGCATGCTCGCGCCACCGCCGACGGCGTATCGAATGTTGTACAGGAGGAGTCGCATGGCAGGTACCGATACGATACAGAATCAGTGTTTGCAAGGGAACCGTTGCTTGCAAAAACAACGCAGTTGCACAGCGAGCCCTCGAATTCGATAAACTTGGCGGATTGCAGTAACTCAGCGGGAGCTGGCAGTGTCCGAAAACAATCCGATCCGGGTGTTTGTCACCCATGTTTTTGAAGAAAGTGACGATTACATAAGAGTGTTTGAGTTCCTGGAGAGCGTTGATCGCTTCTATTACATCAACGTCAGCAAGCCTGAAAATATCCCGTCGGGAGGAGGGGTTGAGGCAATAAAAGACGAACTCATTGAGCAAATAAAAGCAGCGGAGGCGGTCGTCGTGGTTTCCGGTGCTTATGAGCAGAAGGGTGAATTGGTCAGTTACATGATGGACGTCGCCAAGGCGAACAGTATCGGGATGATCGCTGTCAGACCGTTTGGTGGCATGACTGAAACCCCTCAGAATATTGTGGAACGGGTCGATGCGCACGTCGAATGGAATGCACGGGAAATAGTCGATGCCATCAAGCACCAGGGTCGTGGTGAAGAGACGGCACGTTGGGATGTTCTTGATTTCCCGGGCTTTGATGCGGATGGAAAGATCGAATAATCCGATACTTATAAATACTTCTTAATGTGAATACTAGATGACTCCATTGGTCATTGCCCACCGTGGCGCTTCTGCTTATTTACCTGAGCACACACTTGATGCGAAAGCCCTCGCTCACAGAATGGGCGCAGACTACATCGAGCAGGATGTCGTCGCGAGCCGCGACGACGAGCTCGTCGTACTACACGATATCTATCTCGACCGCGTCACCAACGTCGCGGAGTGTTTCCCGGCACGCGCTCGTGATGATGGGCGTTACTACGTCCGCGATTTTGACCTCGAGGAGCTTCGCTCCTTAAGCGTGTGGGAACGCATGAACGCCGATGGAAGCGTGGTCTACCCTGGGCGTTTCCCGGCGAAATCTGGTGATTTCACGATTAGTACATTTGCTGAAGAACTTGAGTTCATCAAGCAACTCAATACCAATTCGGGGCGACAGGTTGGAATCTACCCGGAAATCAAGCGGCCAGCATGGCATCGGGAGGAGGGCATCGATATCGCGCCGGGCTTCCTCAAGGTCATAATGGATGACGGTTTCGAGAATTTTGACGATCCGGTGTATATACAGTGCTTCGATTTCGCAGAGCTCAAGCGCCTGAAGGTCGAATTTGACTGTCCTTTCAAGTTGGTGCAGCTCATCGGCGAGAACAGTTGGGGGGAGGCAGAAACTGACTTCGACTTCATCAGAACCGCCGCTGGGATCGCCGAGTTGGCCGAAACGGTCGATGCCATAGGCCCATGGATCCCTTATCTGTACGAACTCGCGGATAACACCCCGCGCCCTGGCGACTTGATGCAACGTGCTCACGCAGCCGGGCTGGCAGTCCATCCATACACATTCAGGGCAGACGAATTACCGCCAGGATTTTCGTCTTTTGAGGATCTCGTTCGTTTTTTCGTTGTCGATGTCGGTATCGACGGTTTATTCACTGATTTTCCGGATCGTGTTGTTCAGCTAAGACTGCCTTAAGGTTCAATCGGTATGGTTCCTACAGCTATGTTTAAAAATACTCTTCTATTGATCTCGGCTCTGCTCCTGACCCTGCAGGTCGGTGCCGCAGCACCCTATGACGAATTTGACCTCAAAAGCCATGAAGGCAAGGTCGTGATTGTCGATTTTTGGGCGTCATGGTGTGTGCCATGCCGTCGATCGTTTCCCTGGTTGAACGCCATGCATAGAAAATATGCTGACCAGGGACTGGTCATCATCGGCGTTAATCTCGATGCAGAAAGATCGGCGGCGATGACCTTTCTCGAGGATTTCCCGCCGGAATTCGGCATTTATTATGACGAAACCAAAGATCTCGCACGCGAATTTGGTGTGGTTGCCATGCCCAGTTCCTATCTTATTGGGCGTGATGGCGTTATTAAACAGAAACATTTTGGTTTCAAGGTAAAAAAGCAGGACGAATATGAATCGGCCATTGTCGATGCATTGCGCATAACGGAGTAAACGCATGCGATTAAGCTTATTAACAGCGAGTTTGTTGGTGATGGGTACCATCTCAGGATGTTCATCAATGGGCGTTGAGCCGTGGGAGCGCGACGTGCTCGCAAAGGACGAAATGCAACTCACAAGCGACCCGGTGGAAGCAGCACTGGATGATCACATTTATTTCAGCAAGGAAGCATCAAGCGGAGGCCGCGGATTTGGCGGCGGCGGATGTGGCTGTAACTAAGGGGTCGATGATGAGTAGCTACAGTAAACTATCAATAACCGGTGCCCTCGCTGCTGCCACGTGCACACTGCTCGGTTCAGGTCTTCCCGAGCCGGTCCAGGCGCAGGAAGAGCCCGGCTGGGATTTCAATACGGCATTACTTTATTACGGTGAGGACGCCGACCGTGTTCAGGACCTGAGTCTCAATGTCCTCGCACGACGCACTTTCCTCGATGACAAATTCCTGTCGCTGGGTCTGACCGTCGACGCATTGACCGGCGCTTCGCCCAACGGCGCGCTACCGCAGTCAAGTGCACAAACTTTTACGCGGCCGTCTGGCGAGAAAACCTATACGACGCCAGCTGGTGAGTTGCCACTGGACGACACGTTTCAAGACACGCGGGTAGCGCTTACTGCCAGCTGGCAGCAGCCTCTGGGACGTTTGTTTCAGCTCAGCGTCGGTGCCAGCGCTTCTGCGGAGTACGACTACACACATGCGGGACTCAACGCGAAACTTGCGCGTGACTTTAACCAGCGAAATACGACTGTATCTGCTGGAATTGCCGTGGCACACGATACCCTCGATCCGGTTGGCAGAGCGCCTATTGGGCTCGCGCCGATGCTCGGCGAAGAAGATCTAAGTAATCGTATGGGCGACCAAACGAAGGACGTTTTCGATGTCGTCTTCGGCGTAACTCAGGTCATGTCCAAGAATTTGTTGATGCAGTTCAACTATTCGTACAGTGATGCCAGTGGATACCTAAGCGATCCGTACAAGATCCTGTCCATCGTCGATGGAGTAAGTGGTGATGCTGTTCCGACAAACGCGTTCGGCAACGACGGGCCATCACAACTCAATGTTTATGAGAACCGGCCGGACGAGCGCGTGAAACACAGCTTGTATACCCAGGCGAAGTACTACATGGGTGGCAAGGTGCTGGACATGTCGTATCGGTACATGACCGACGACTGGGAAATCAACTCACATACGGTCGACCTGCGTTATCGCTGGCCGATCAGCGACAAGCGCTATATCGAACCACACATTCGCTTTTACACACAATCCGAAGCCGAGTTCTATCGTGCCAGTCTGACCGATGGCCAAGCATTGCCGGAGTATGCATCCTCGGACTACCGGCTGGGCAACTTTGACGCCATCACGGCCGGGCTCAAGTACGGCTGGAAGACAGGCGGCGGTAACGACATGAGCGTGCGCCTCGAGTTTTATCAACAATCGGGCAGCATTCCCTCAGAGCAGTTGATTGGCAACCAGCTCAGTAGGGATAACTATCCGGATCTCAACGCCGTTATCCTGCAGTACAGCTATCGTTTCGGTCGCTAGAGCCACGTGGCAGCTCGCCCAAAGCAGCGCCATTTAAGCGTCGGTGAGGATAATGGATCATGGCGCGGCCAGTTCGAGGCCATGGCGAGCCCTTGTGAGCTTCTTTGTGAGGCATCAGGGCGCGCCGAAGCCCAGCGCCTTACCGAAATTGTGGCCACGGAAGCGTGGCGCATCGAAGACAAGTTTAGCCGCTACCTGCCGGCAAATATCGTAGACCAAATAAATTCAGCCAAGGGCAGGGCGGTGGAAGTCGACCCGGAAACAGCCCAGCTGATCGATTTCGGTGTCACCCTTTACCAACTCAGCGATCGGCGCTTTGATATTACATCGGGTGTGCTGCGGCGTATCTGGCGGTTTGACGGCAGTAGCAATATTCCAACCGCTACAGAGGTTGATGACGTGATGAAGGACGTCGGCTGGCACCGGGTTAAATGGGAGTCGCCGTGGATCACGATGCCGGCCGGCATGGAGATTGATTTCGGTGGCATTGGCAAGGAGTTCGCTGTCGATCGAGCAGCGGCATTGCTGCGGGAAAATACCTCCGTAAGTTGCCTGGTAAATCTAGGCGGTGACCTGGCGGTTACCTCGACGCCAAAACAGCGGGATACGTGGAAAGTCGGTATCGAAGCTGTAAATCGGCCAGCGGATATGCCCGCGAGCCTCTTGAATTTAAAGATCGGAGCCCTGGCGACCAGTGGCGATGCGCGTCGTTTCTTAATGAAAGAAGGCGTCCGCTACAGCCACATTCTTGATCCCATGACGGGGTGGCCTGTTCAAGACGCCCCGCGCTCAATTACGGTTGCGGCCGACACCTGTACCCAGGCCGGCATGCTAAGCACCCTGGCAATGCTGCAAGGCAAGGGCGCAGAAACGTTTCTAAGGGCGCAAGATGTCAGTTATTGGTGTGACCGGGGCTAGCTTCCGGAGCCCGACCCGGTAGTGCCATTAACTTCATAAGATTATTAAAAAGAACTCGTAAAGAACTGTTTTTAAAATACTTATTGAGCCCAATAAGATCGTGTCTGATCCTCACAGTGGGCTATCCCGACCGTATTCAGCTTTGCGGATTGAGAACTCTGTCCTTTTCTAAGGTTTAAAACAGCATAATCTTAGCCGATGTTTTTTGAAATCCCTCAGAACTTGATCCTGATAGCCGGAGGCGCGTTCTTGGTTGGCTGGCTGCTGTCGTCAATTAGTTGGGCATTGAAGTCCAAGATTCGGGCCAAAAAGCGTGACCCACGCGATGACCGCATTCGTTCGCTTGAGGCCGAGTTGCGCATTGCCGTCAGCGAAAGCGAAAGATCCGGCGAAACGGTGAAAAAACTCAAGAAAGAACTCGAAGAGGCCAAAGATGACCAGGTAAAACGCGACAACGTCATTTCTCATCAGCAGGAAAAGCTTGAGGTTTTCGCGGTAGATCTTAAGGACTCTGTCTTGAAGACCCGCGAACTTCGCAACGAGCTTTCCGATCGTGCGACAGAGAACATCAAGTCTGAGGTCAAGCTGCGCGAAGTAGAGACGGAACTTGAAGTCGCGCAGGCGTCGACAGACATGATAGCGACGGGAGTGCTGGACTACTCTTTGACGTCCGAGGCAATTCAAGAACAGGTCAACGACGACGACGTTGTCGACAAATCTGAAGTTGGCAACGCAGCGACCTAGAACTGCGGCACTTCCTACCTGTTTCACACAGGTATAATCTCCCTTTCGATATTGAGACTGTTTGCGTGATTATGCGTCTCACACTGCTGTGCTTGTTACCTGGGCTGTTCGCCGGGTGCGCCAAGCCGCCTATCCCAGTTCTTGTCCCGTTCG
>RCNB010000506.1_pt1 | contig 26089 bp, 21 predicted proteins | sample 2041321 | NCBI WGS metagenome assembly RCNB01 (sample SAMN09708232, study PRJNA481090) | Marine sediment metagenome, whole genome shotgun sequencing project. | reverse complement strand
GCCTTGTAGGGAAGATAGGTCTTGGTATCGATGTACTGAGTGATGGTGTAATCATCGCTGAACTTCTGCTCCAGAACGATATATTCTTTTCCTTCGATGGTTTCTTTGCCCTTAATGGAATAGGTCAAGCCATGTTTCTTGGGATCCAGAAGAGCTTCATAACCGAGGGCATCCCTTACAAAAGAATCGGCCTCTTCGGCCGGCATGTCCTCTACTGCGCCGGTCTGAGGATTCAAAGCCCAGGCAGTCTCTCCGTCATAGGCCTGAGTGATCATCATCCCCATCACTTCGATGTCCATGCGCAGCATGTTGGGGTTTTTCTGGTAACGGGTTATTGCCCCGCTCATTCCCATGGCCGTCATATCAAATGTACCGGAAATCGTGGCGTCTTTGACAGCTGCCAGCTTCGCCCTTCCGCCCTGGGCCTTGATCATCTTTTCCAGCACGTCATCGACGGATTGGCCGTTTACTTGTCCAACCAAGAATCCAAAGATCAAAAGCCCGGCAAAAGTCAGGTATAAAGTTTTTTTCATCTAAGTTCTCCTTCTCATGCTCGGGGGATCATAACCCGGGTTCCCTCACTGGCTAAAAGTCTATAAATTTGTCCTAGAGAAGTCAATCACGCCGTATATACTGGATAAATTCTAAAGGAGGGCGGGGAAATCAGAGTGCCGAGGGCCGGACTCGAAAGGCACGAGGATCAATGGCCTGATAGATTTACATATTGTTACATCATTTTACATGAAATTAACAACTGTTTGGGATCAAAACATTAGGTTTGGGTTGAGCTCACAATTTAAAGAGGGAGGTTATTAGAATGAAGCACAGACTTATCACCAAACTTGTGATTTTTGGATTTGCGGTAGTTTTCCTTTTGGGCATGGCTTGGGATTCCACTGCCCAGAATGTCACAGTTCAGAAGGGCAAACCGCCCAAAGACAGCGTTCAAGACCTGCCGGTGTGCGCTTATTTCAACGCGGGTCACCTTGGCACCACCACAATTCCTTTGTGCGATTCAAGCAGAGGGATTACGGCTTATGTTGGGAGAAATCATAATATAAAAGTTGCGATCCGCAAAAATCTCAGCAATCCCTATTTTTCTCTGGATCTCACGAATCCTTTGGGTTGGATAGATGGTGATCCCGAGCAAGTCGCTGGTCTACCGCTGCCGACTCTTGGTTCTGATGATCCTGATGATCCGCGCATATTTGCGCCCGAATTGCAGGCCGGAGTATTAATACCATTGATAGGCCTGGAAGGTGAGATGGGAACGAATGCAAGGCTCTATTTCAAAGACGATAACGGAATCCTGTTCCTGCTACACTGGGGTCCATTTGAATTTCCGGGCGACAACCAGCGTACCAACCCGGGCGCACCATACGTAAGGATTACTGGATCTACTGATGATGATGGTAAACGGAATTGGCTTGTGGAAACCACTGCGAAGGACGGTGTTCGATCCGACATCCATTCGGCATTCTTGTGGGTGAGCGTTTCTGGCCCCTGGGAATACGTTGGGGCGTACGACGTTTCATTTAGCTACAACGCTATCGAGGAATAAAGCGAGGGATATGTTTCGATAAGACGGTTAAGAAAAATCGTAAGGTAAGCTGATCTCAGCGAGTGTAGGGGAGTGAAAGGGCCCATGAAGACAATTCATGGGCCTTTTCTTTATCTTTTAGGTAAGAAGTTTTCCAGCATCCAGATCTCATCGATGAATCGTCCGGCGGTAAAACAGAACTGTTTGCCGTCGGGATGGAATCGAATATATTGAAGACCCGTCAAAGTCAATCCTAATTTCTTGGGTGTGCCTCCCTGTATGGGGAGGGCCCAGATATCCATCGATAATTCCTTGTTATCATTCCAGCGGCTGAAGAGGACATGGGAGCCATCGGCCGTCCAGGCCAGGCCCGTGCGATCATTGATTTTATTGCCAGGAGTCACTATCTCTCTCATCAGCTCTATGGGCTCTCCTCCTTCTGTCGGAATGATCAGCAAGATATCTGTGTTTGGAGAGGAATCCTCTTCGATATAATTTGCGACAATCTTTCTACCATCAGGTGACAGAGCTGGGGCTCGAATTTTGTGAGGGAACCGAGTTTCGTAGAGGACCTTTTCTTCCCCGGTTCCCAGTTTCTTTCCCACAATCCTTGATAGCCTGCCTTGCTCCATGATGCTCGAGTAGAACACCTCATCACCAGCAGGAGAGATCGAAGGATACCAGAAAATTTCGCCGGGTTGTTTATAGAAAAGCAAGCTGACTTCAGCAGTTTGTGCATTGATCCTGTGGAGCCCTCTCTTTCCCTCTTTATCTTTCGCGTAGACGAGCAGAGATCGATTGTCTGGAAACCAGCGGAGATACATGGCAGGAAAATCAAGATAGCCTGACAGATCCATGTCTCGTTCCTTACCAGTGTCAAGAGATTGGATCACAAGAAAAAGGGAAGGGCCTTGCGTCGGATTCGTTGTCCGTCCCGATAGATAGGCCAATAGTTTTCCATCAGGAGACCAGTCCGGGTGGCGGCCGGAGCCTATGAACCGTTGGTTCACCCGTTTCGGTTCGGAAATAACTGTTGACGACTCCGGGTCGAAGTCTACAACGTACGGATCACGATTTCGTGTCTGCTTGGAGTAATGGAAGACTCCGTCATCTGTCAGCCCAAGAGAGATGATGTCACCTATTCCCGGCTTGATCAACTGAGGTGAACCTATCTGTTTTCCGTTTTCGACCTTGACTATCCAAGCATCATACATTCCTGAGCGGTTGCTGCAGTAAAACAGCCATTTCCCATCTCGAGATAAACAGAGAATTCGGTCATCTGAGGGATGTTCAATCAGAGGAACCTCACCGCTTCCATCTGTAGCGAGCAGGAAAATATCTCGTTCAAAAACGTCCTTCTCCTGAGGACGATCATAGACGATGTATCGCCCGTCCGGCGAAAATGGTCCCAAGCCCGAATCTTCCAGGTTAACAGACTTGAGGTCCTTTACTTCTCCTGTATCCACATTGATCAAGGCGATTGTCTGGATTGTTGTCCGTTTCTCCTCAAAACAGACGGAGATAGACTTTCCGTCAGGAGACCAACCTCCGAGTACAACTATTATTACAGTCTCATCATGAAAGATAGTCTTGGGATTTGACCCGTCCATTCCGATAATCCTCAGGTCGGAATATGGGCGAACGTTCCAATAATAAGCGATCTTGCGGCCATCCGGCGACCATTTGGAAAAATTGGCAAAATCAAGGCTTCCTGAGGGATTTTGGGTCAACTTTCGGTTGAATCCTGTAGTGAGGTCGCGGACATAGAGATTGCCCTGAAACCAATCGGTAAATGTGAGATACCTTCCGTCCGGAGAGATGGATCCAGAGGGATCTGTCTGAATATCCGCCCAGATCTGCCGTGAAACCATGCCTTCTGAGGAAATCAGCCGCATTGGCTTTTTCAGGACCTGGAGTCGTGTCTGTGCTTCGGCCGCGATCTGCAGCTGATCGCCGTATTCCTGAACGATTCGTTCAAAAGCCTCCTGGGCCTGCTGATTGCCCAGTTTTGTATAACAAACACCGATCCTGAGAAGCGCCTTGGCAGCGAAGCCTCTCTCGTCGGGGAACTTTTCCAACACATGTTGATACACTTTAATGGCTTCTGCCAATTCGCCCTTTACTTCCTCCAGCTGCTGTCCCCGGTAAAACAGAATGGAAGCGTCCTTTGAACTCTGAGGATAGATCATCACAAAATAGACAATTGAAAGCGCGACGAATAGAAAGGCTTTCAAACGATACGTTTTCATGTTCTCAGTATAGATAAACTTCTAGCGTACGTTTCCTCACTCTCAATATATCTCATCCCTGGTAACAATGTGTTTAGCATGTGTAAAAATTTGTAACATTTTGTCTAACCGATGAACTTATAGCCGAGGCCATGCGCCGTGAGAATAAACCTGGGTGAGACCGGATCCGGCTCCAGTTTCTGCCGGAGCCTGGCGATATGGATATCCACGGTGCGGGTCGTAGGATATTTGTCATAACCCCAGATCTCATCAAGGAATTTGTCTCGGGATACAACTTTTCCCCGGTTCTTTGCGAAAAGCTCCATGATCGCATACTCCCTTGGAGTTAACTCGAGGGGCTCACCTCCTTTTTCGGCCTGGAAATTCGCGAAATCAAGAACACAGTCGCCGAAGCGCAGTTTGTCCGGTTGGGCTGTTTCCTTTTTTTGCCTCCTGAGCAGGGCCTTGATGCGCGCTGAGAGTTCCAGGATGCCAAAGGGTTTTGATAAATAGTCGTCTGCTCCGATGTCCAGGCCCAGCACTTTGTCGGATTCTTCGCTCCGGGCTGTGAGCATCAGAATGGGCTTATCAAATCCTTTTTCTCTTAGATTTCGACAGACCTGGAATCCGTCCTTTTTGGGAAGCATGATGTCCAGAATGACAAGATCCGGACTTTTATTTAAAGCAGCAGACAGGCCTTCCTCACCATCATAGGCCACGATTGTTTCATAACCCTGAGCTTCAAAATTGAAAACCAATCCTTCCACCATGTCTTTTTGATCTTCAACAATGAGGATCTTTGTCATCCACGTTCTCCCGCTTCTCTTAGGCTTTCTCTCTCTGCAAGGACAGATTGATGATGAAGTGGCTGCCCGCTCCCATTTTGCTTTCCACCGTGATCCGACCGCCATGGCCTTCGATTATATGTTTTGTGATCGTCAGTCCTATCCCGCTTCCCTGTATTTCGCGGGCGATCTCTCTGGTACCCCGGTTGAATTTGTCGAAGATCTGCCCCAAAACAGACTCAGGAATGCCCGGTCCTTTATCTTCGACATCGATCCAGACCTCATGGTCCTTCTGAAACATCTTCACGCCGATGAATTTTGTTTCCTGGGAAAACTTTTCAGCGTTACTGACGAGGTTAAGGATGGCCTGAGAGATCGCATCCTTATCTATCCGCATCTGGATGGATTCACCGGGGAGAGAGGTTTCCAACTCATATCCCTGATCTTTGAGATAGTACCTGTAGGCTTCAAGGGTCTGAGACGCAACCTGGACAATGTCCGCCTGCTCGAAGTTATATTCTTTCCTTCCGGCATCGATTTTTGAAAAATCCAATACATTCTCGACCAGCTGGCTGAGGCGTTGTGACTCGCGCGTGATGATGTGCGAAAATTTCTTCCGCTGCTTGTGATCCTGGATATCTTCCATCTCCAGGGTTTCACCAAAAAGCCGGATGAGGGCCAGGGGAGTTTTGAGTTCGTGGGATACGTTGGAGACAAACTCCGATTTCAAGCGTGCCGCCTCGGTTTCGTGGATGGCTGCTCGCAAAGTCAAAAGAGCGCCTCCGAGTATGAGGACGAAAACGCCAAGAAGAGCGCCGCCGTACAAGAGCTTCTCTCTCCTGATGATTTGTTCCACTGTCTTCCCCTCGGTGTCATAGACCACAAGCCTCCACCAGGGAAAATAATCGACAAGCGTTTCGCTGGCAAGACCGAGTGAGGGGAGGGGAGTCCCTTCCGGGAACACGAAAGAGCCTTCTTCGCTGACAATCCCGACTCGATTTCTTCTACCGATATCATCCTTTTTCCCGATCTCTGTGAGGATGTTCTCTAACACAAAGCGTTGATCGATTTCGTAAACCAAACGGTTGTGGGGTACCTGTGAATTCGAGGAAGAAAGCGCCACGCTGGCGATCTGGATCGAGTCCCCATCCTCGTCTTGGATGATCTGTCTTGAAATGGGAGAATCTTTGGTTGTCCGTTCCAAAACAGCTGACCCTGCCGCCTCTAGAAAACGAACTGTATGTTGCAGGTCTATGTCTTCTACTTTCAGCCTATCCCATTGGATTTGATATCCATCATCCCAGGCCGGCTGTCGGGATAGCCGTTCCAGCTCGTCTTCTACGGTTTGTCTATAGAAATCGTAGCTGTCGAATCCGTGAGGTGTTGAGATCAATTCCTGGTACAATTTAAGAAGCGTGAGACAGGAATCCTGATCCTGCCCCAAACGCGAATAGCTCTCGGAAAGCTGAGAAAGTCCAATGATTTTTAATGGGGTACCGTCCATACTTATCAATTCTTTGTCTGTTTCGGCCAGATAGCTGTACTGTTCAGAGGCCTGAGAATAGTCTTTCATCTTGAAGAGGCAGCGGGCCATAAGCAATCGGATGTAGGCCTGAACCTGGATCGAGGAAGCCTGCCCCATGGCGTTTCTGTACGAGCGGAGGGCTTGAGAATAGTTGTTTTCCAAGAACTCATAGCGTTCCCCAGCCGAGATATCTGTGTTGTTTCCGGCTAGGGCTGACACATCCCGGGGCGGGATGGCCGATGGATTCGCCAAGTGGACATCGGGATGTATGATTTCTCCCTCAGCATCCACCAGAAACAATTCCCTTGTAAGCGGGCTTCCTCTTTGAATATTCTCGAGTTGGAGCTGGACCGCCGGTATATCGTCAGACCATTCGTATGCTCGTATTTCTCTGACAAAAATTTCCTCGAGTTGTCTGAGATTGCCTTCCAGCCGATCCTTTAGGAGCCCGACAAGACTTGTGTAGTTGTCCTTGAGACGGAGTTCACGGCCGCCGATGGATTTGTACCCCAAAAAGCCGAGGAATACGCTGGGGAAAATAATCAAGAGGAGAGCAAACAGGAGGATTTTTGTCTTGGCAGAAATCTGCCGAAATCTCTTGAAGACGGTCATTGTGTTCAATGACTCCTGCTGCCCCGATCCCTCTATCTAATTATTATTAATGTAGTTATCTGGTTCCGCTGATGTGTATGTTTTGTAACATGCGGATTACTCATTGTCAACTTCGAAATACCCATCGGATAAAAACAGATATGAGGTCAATTCAGCAGGAATGTGTAGAAGAGGTTTACACTCTCACTCCACGATTCTATAGATCACGATAGTCTGGAATCCCTCCTCATTCTCCTCAATAACACAGAAGGCCCTTTTCATTCTTGTGGCACGGTAGGGATAGCTTCCTTCACCCTCAATCCTAACCCGATTAAGGAAGCGGCCCTTCTCATCAAAGGCGTCGAAAAGGCGGCCTTGTTCCTCCCGGTCTTTGTGAAAGGTATGGACCCAGATGTTCCCCTCGGAATCACAGAGGATGTCATCGAAGGCTGGCTTGTATCTGGGGAAATCCGTGTTCTTCACTACATAATCGGGGGCACCTTGTTTCTGCGTTACTGAGCCGCCCACGGAGGTTGAATATGTCATGCCCGCGAAATATTGTTCCCTGTCTTTTTTGGTGACTTCGACAGGCTCGTATTCCCGAGAAAAGGTGGAGATTTTTCCTTTCAGCGGATCATGGATCTCGATCTCATACTTATCTGAATATCCGATGATGACTTTTCCATTGGGAGACATTTCCCAATGAATCATGGGTGAGAATGGGAGGGGGATGCTCTGCTGCCTCTGCAGCTCGGGATTCATGATGTTTTTCCGGGCCCAGACGTCACGCCGGCTCACCTCACGGAGTCTGTCCAGGTCATACGAGAAGAGGTGAATGATCCACTCATCGGGACGCGACTTGCCTCTCCGAACGGAAATCCGGCCCTCGACACCGATCTTTCCGTCTGGAAGGGACTTGATGCCATACGGCCAACCTTGCTGCATACGGTCCCACTTGACGCTCTTAATGTATTCTCCTTTCAGGCTAAGGAGCGTAATTCGCATGTTCATGGAGTCCCAGATGATAAGCCTGTCCCGGACGACGTCGATCCGGAGTGGGCTGCCGAACTCACCCGGCCCCTGGCCTTCTTTACCGATGATCCTCAGGAACTCACCATCGGCACTAAATTTCTTGATATTGTTGGCAGCATAATCGCAGGCGTATACAGCTCCGGTGTCATCAACGGCCACAGAAATGAGATTGCTGAAGAATTCACCATCGGGAAGAGATTCATCCGAGATGACGAGTCCCTTGGACAATCGTACCGTACCCTGTTGGTAGATCTCGGACAGGGATTTTTCCTGTGCGAATATCCCTGTGGTGGCCAGTACTAACATTGCCGTAAGAGCGATGATTAGATGATAGTTTTTTTGCATGCTATTCCCCTCTATATAGCAATAACTCAGAATATTTTGGGATTGTTTCGCTGACAGCAAATTATCCGGATTCGTTTTCGTTAAAGGTCGCGGGCATTGAAAGTGTCGCCCTGGGCAGGATCCCCGGTTTTCAGGTCCAGGGGCTACCAGCGAGCCCGCGGCCGCCCATGCGGCGTCGGTCTTCCACGTTCCTGCTTTGTCGTCTCCCTCTCCAGCGCATATTCCTCTCTCCTTCTAGAATCTCACGAAAAGCGCCACCGCGCCAGTGGTACGGAAGAGCTTGTTGTCTCTGTATTCCGGCCCGCCGGACAGCAATACTCCCCATTTTGTGCTCACGTAGTAGCGCAGATTGAGGAAGACTGTTTCAACGATCTGGTCGGGGAAGCTTGAACCACCACCAAGTTCCACGGTTTCGTCACCGTAGGAATAACCGGCATAACACAAGAGCTTCTCCTCTTTTTCGTAGCCCACCTTGCCGATATGCGTGGTCACGGAGCGGGCGAAATTATCCTGTCCTGTATAAAGAGTGTATTCACCATAGAAGGAGCCGATGTACTGCCTGAGCTCGAAGCGCGCTACTCTGGCCCAGCCGGAATCATACTTGTCCAATCTTGCTCCGAGTCCGATCACCGTGGATGATGGGAAGCTGTAGTAGACTATCGGATGGTGTTTATGGGCGGCCAGATAGTTCTGCTGTGTAGAAATATAGGCCTGATATTCGAAGCTGAGGTTCATGTTGTAACGATAGCTCATGCCTAGGCCTATCTGGCCATCATTCTCGCCATGTCTTTTGTATTGGGCATAAGAAAAATTGGCAACGAGGTCAGGGCGAAAATAGCGAACATAGGTGAGCCCGGCCTGGTACCAGTCGGGCTGGTCCTTGACCCAGTCATGCATGTAGTTCAGATAGATGTCGTTTTTGTACTCTCTGAGTTTTCTGTTCGCCTCAGGTGGGTATTCTTTATCCAGGGATCGGGCCAGCGGGAAGTGGCTGACCTGCCAGCTTATAATGGAAAGGTATCGAAGCGCCTCCTCTTCCCCCGCACAGTTTTTCCGGGCTTTTTCCAGCACTCCTTTTGCCTGTTTCCATTTTCCGCTTCTTTTGTAGATGAGAGCCATGCCGTAGTATGCATCGACATAGGAAGGGGTCCTGTCGATCACCTTCTGGAAATCTTCCTCTGCCTTGCCATAGAGATCTTTGTCCCGCAGGAGACAAAATCCCCTCCCTACCAGCGCATCCACATCGTCAGGATTATTTCCCAGGATGCGGGTGTAGATCTTTTCCGCCTCTTCGAAACGGGCTTCGTTGCGCAGCGAAAGTGCGAGCTGCATGAGTTCGGCATAATTATCTTGGGCCGAACCATAAGTGTTTTGCACAACCAGAAAGATCAGGAGCAACAGACATGCCGCGTTCAAAACGTTTTTCACCGCCTCTTACTCCCCTAAAGGTTTATCAGTCTCATATATTACCTGTCTGTGAAGCTTGAATCAAATGATGGCAGTGGAATATTCACTGAAAAAACTGATATCCTGGTAGCCGTCGTTCTAGATCAGCTCAAAGAATGAGTGCGAGTCATGGGAATAGCATGAAGAGACGTGAATTCTTACAGAGCACAATGATATCTGCCAGTGGTTTGATCTTTCCCTATATTCCGGGAAATGGGAAAATGGGCGGCCCCAAATCACCCAATATGGTTCTTATTGTTTTGGATGAGCTTGGCTATTTCGAGCTTTCTCTCATGGGGAATGAGAAGCTCAGGACGCCCAATATCGACAGGATTTCTAGAGAGGGTATGCGTTTCACGCAGGCCCTGGCCGGCAGCCCTGTCTGTGCGCCGACACGAAGCACCTTGATGACGGGACAGCACGCGGGGCACACAACGGTACGAAAAAACGCTGGGGATCTGGCCCTGCGCAGGGAAGACCTCACCGTTGCTCTAGTCCTGAAACAGGCCGGGTACAAGACGGGCGGCTTCGGCAAATGGGGGCTTGGGGATAGGGGAACGACCGGAGTGCCCGAGCTCCATGGATTCGACACGTTCTTCGGCTATTATCATCAGGTCCACGCACACAGTTATTTCCCGAATTATCTGGTCCGGGATGGGCAGAAGGTCGCTTTGGAGGGGAATACTGGCGACTTCTACACCGGGAAACAGTATGCCCATCATCTCATCGTGGAAGAGGCGAAAAATTTTATCCGCAGAAGCAAAGAGGGGCCCTTCTTCTGCTACTGCCCCTGGACCCCACCTCATGGGCTGTGGGGGATACCGGAAGATGAACCCTCCTGGGAGCTGTACAAAGATAAGCCATGGACAGCGGGACAGAGGACTGCCAACGATGCCAAAGTCTATGCGGCCATGGTCCACATGGTCGACCGTCAGATCGGTGAGATCATCGATCTGCTGAAAGAAGAAAGGATCGATGACAACACAATCGTTTTGATCTGTGGCGACAATGGGGGGCAGCCCTATTTCCTGAACGGCGATCCCACGAAACCCAAACCGGAGACACCCCCTTTCCCCCAGGGATTCTTCGGCCCGAATCTCAACCCGATCACCGGTGAAATATTCCGCGGCGGCAAAGGGGAGCTGTACGAGGGTGGCCTCCGCATCCCTATGATAGCCTGGGGCCCCGGAAGGGTGCGCTCGGGACATGTGAGCGACCATCTCTGGTATCTGCCCGATGTGATGCCTACTCTGGCAGAGCTGGCGAATACTAAACCGCCTGCGGGAGTGGATGGGATCTCGATCGTGCCCACTCTGTTCGGGCCGCAGAATTCGGGCAGAACGCAGGATAAACACACCCACCTCTACTGGGAATTCGAGGGTCAGATCGCGGTCAGGGTCGACAATTACAAGGGAGTGAAACCCTCTGCTGATGTTCCCTTCGAACTGTACGATCTGAGCACGGATATTGGCGAGACGACCAACATCGCAGGCGAAAATCCTCGCCTCGTAGAACGGATGGAAGCCTATGCAGAGAAGGCCCACACCGAAAACATCACCGGTCACTGGATCGACAGATCAAAGGCATTTCAAGGACACAAGGAAAAATAAGGGATAGGAGGAATGATGACATTCAAACAGATGGCCCTACTCTATGTTATTACCTTGGGCATATTTTTTGTGATCGACATGATCTGGCTGGTGTTTGTGGCCAGGGGATTTTACCGCCGTCATCTCGGGCCGCTGATGGGCCCCAAGGTCAACTGGGCCGCGGCTGTGATCTTCTATCTGCTGTTCATCGTGGGCCTGCTGGTCTTTGCCATCCGTCCGGCCCTCCTGAGCGGTGTTCCGCTGCAGGCACTGTTCTACGGCGCCCTCCTCGGTCTCATCAGCTACGCCACCTATGACCTTACCAATCTGGCCACCCTCAAGGACTGGCCCATTATCGTAACGGTCGTCGATCTCATCTGGGGCACGGTCCTGGGTGGGGTTGTATCCTATGTCAGTGCCCTGCTGGGCCGCTCCCTTCTCTGAATAGCTTTATCGGCCCTGCATCAAGGCAGCATCACATTTTCCCTTCTTTGGTTTTTTCTCTATACTTAATATGAGAAATCCGAAAGGGTGTTCAATGGGAGAAGGCACTATGCTCAAAAGGCTTATTATCACAACTTGCGCCGCAGGACTGATCATCTCTCTGTTTTCCCAGGAACATCACCAGGAATATTTTCCCGAGACCGATCCCCTGGTCCTGGAGAAACTTGAGCAGTGGCAGGACCTGAAATTCGGCCTGCTCATGCATTGGGGGCCCTACAGCCAGTGGGGGATCGTGGAATCTTGGTCTCTGTGTTCCGAGGATGTCGGTTGGACCAGGCGGACAAAGGGAAGGTACCAAGACTATGGGGAATACAAGATCGATTATGAAAATCTGAAGACAACCTTCAATCCTGTCAAGTTCGATCCCCAGAAGTGGGCGAAGGCGGCCAGCACGGCCGGTATGAAATACGTGGTATTCACAACCAAGCACCATGACGGTTTTTGTATGTTTGACACACAGTATACAGACTACAAGATCACCGATGAGGGCTGTCCCTTCAGCACGGATTCTCGATCCAACGTCACCAAAGAAATATTCGATGCTTTCAGGATGGAGGGATTATGGACGGGGGCCTACTTTTCCAAGCCTGACTGGCACAGTGATCATTTTTGGTGGCCCTATTTCGCTACACCTGACAGAAATGTCAATTATTCTATCGAGAAATACCCCGAACGCTGGGAGAAATTCGTCGAGTTCACGCACAATCAGGTCCTGGAGCTGATGACCGATTATGGGCAGGTCGACATCCTGTGGCTCGATGGAGGCTGGGTGGATGGAAAAAACAGAAAACAGGATGTGCGAATGCCTGAGTTGGTCCGCAAGGCGAGAGAGAAACAGCCAAGCTTGATCGTGGTCGACCGCGCGGTCGCAGGTCCTCATCAAAACTATCTGACTCCGGAAAACCGTGTTCCTGACAAAATGCTTCCCTATCCCTGGGAGTCCTGCATCATCATGGGGGGCGGATGGTCCTACAGCTTCGATCCACAATTCAAGTCAAGCAGGGAGCTGGTACACATGCTGGTGGATATCGTTTCCAAGGGAGGAAATCTTCTGCTCAACATCGGGCCGAGCCCGGAAGGGATCTGGTATGATGAGGCATATGTCCGCCTGGAGGACATAGGGGAGTGGATGGCCGTCAATGGAGAGGCCATCTACAGTTCTCGTCCGTTCGAGCCCTACAAAGAAAGAAATGTCTGCTTTACTAGGCAAAAGGATGGGACGGTCTATGCGATCTACCTGGGCAGCGATAAAGAGGAGTCGCCCCCCTCGAAGATTCATCTTTCCTCGCTAGCCCCCGCCAGCGGTGCCGAGATCTCGATGCTGGGTGTCGATGGGACTCTCGATTGGCAGCGAGTGGGAAAAGGTTTTTCCATAGACATCCCCGATTCGGTTCGAGAGAATCCTCCTAGCCGCTTCGCATGGATTGTGAAGATATCCGGTATCGCAGGCTCTAATCGATAGAGACGGCCGGATCTTTATCCAAGCCTCGATACCACTCAACAATGGCTTTCCCGATCTCGTCGGGTTGGTCTTCTTGAAGATAGTGCTTTCCTTTACCCACATACACGTCCTTCAGGTTCTTGAAATCACGCTTGACCTGTTCGACTTGCTTTTCCTTGAGGATGGCGCCTGGTTTTGCCCAGAGGAGCAATTTGGGGATGTCGGATTGCTTCAGTTTTTCGAAATAGTTTAGGACGATCTCTGTGTTGTCCTCGGGATAGCCGTCTATAGGGATCTCGTTCGGCCAGACCAGCACCGGCTTCCGGCTCGATTCCTCGAGAAAGGGTTCCCGGTAATGATCCATCTCCTCTTTTGTCAGCTTCCGTACCATGAAGTTGGGCACGACTTTTTCGACAAAAAAGTTGTTTTTTACGATCATCTTGGGCCCTTTTGTAGGATGCCGGAATCGTTTGAAGAGAAAGCGTTCCACAAGCTGGAATTGCTTCCAGTACATGGGCCTCAACATAGCTTCCATAAATACGATGCCTTTGACATTGGCTTCGTTATGCATGGCATAGTTGAATCCGATGCCCGATCCCCAGTCATGGAGGACCAAGACGATATCTTTGAGATCGAGCAGCCTGATGAACTCATCGACATATTTGATATGCGTGGGGAATCGGTAGTCGATATCGGGCTTGTCCGATTTTCCCATCCCGATCAGATCCACGGCGATCGCTCTTCCGAAAGGCCTGACGTGAGGGATGATGTTCCTCCAGAGATAACTCGAGGTCGGATTGCCGTGCAGGAAAAGGAAAGGCGACCCTTCTCCTTCGTCGATGTAATGCATTTTCGAACCCAGGACCTCAATGAACTTAGATTGAAACGGAAATTCTGCTGAAATCATTTTTGCTCCTTTTCCGACGAAGTTGTCAACCATTCGAAACGCCCTCCTAGAATTCATTCCGAATAAATATATCTTATTAATTATATCGGAATAATGACAATTATGCAAAGTACGAACCAGACTGTCTCCTCCTTGCCGGGAGTCTCACCCAGATAATCGCCAACAGGACGTCGCTTGTTGTCTGAAATCTTTTGAGGATTTTCCGATTTGGCGAAGTAACTGGTATAATGTTGAGCATACTCGAGTAGAAAGGAAGGAATGTTTCCCTGTGAATGCCTTTGATCTTCGTATACAGAACGACTGCCAGCAGAATATGCGCAATGAGGAACTTCGAGTTCTCCAGGTCAATGTCGGATTCCGGTGCAACCTCAGCTGCGCGCACTGCCATCTGAAGTGCAGTCCCGCTCGTCTTGAAACCATGGATTGGGAAACCATGTCCTTTGTCTTGAGGGCGGCTGATGAGATTCAACCTGAAATCGTGGATATTACGGGGGGCGCTCCGGAGCTGAATCCCAATCTCCAGCGCTTCATCCGGGCATTTCGAAAGCAGGGAATGACGGTCCAGTCCCGTACCAACCTCAGCGTCCTGGTAGAGCCGGGAAACGAGAGATTTTTCGATTTTTTTCGTGAACATGAGGTCCAGCTGGTGGCGTCTCTCCCTTGTTTTACAGAAGAGCAGGTGTGCCAGCAGCGAGGCGAGGGTACCTATGAGAGGAGCATACAGGCACTGCAGAGACTCAATTCCCTCGGATACGGAGTGGAGACGGATCTGCCTCTCAGTCTTGTCTATAATCCCATAGGACCGTTCCTCCCACCGGATCAGCATGGTTTGGAAGAGGAATACCGTCGTGAGCTCATGGCGCGATTCGGCATCCGTTTTTCTCGGCTTTTGACAATAACCAACATGCCGATCGGCCGCTTTTGGGAGGGATTGAGGAAGGAAAATCAGCAAGCGGACTATATGCGGATGCTGACGGACCGGTTCAACTGCCAGACGGTACAAGACCTGATGTGTCGGAGCCAGATCTGTGTGGCTTGGGATGGACGATTATACGATTGTGATTTCAATCTGGCTCTGGGCCAGTCCCTTGTCCCGGGTGTGAGCTCGAACATCCGAGAGTTCGATCCAGATCAACTCTCAGGACGTATGATCCGAACGGGAGATCACTGCTTCGGCTGCACGGCCGGTTTTGGATCTTCCTGCGGAGGGTCCCTGCTCTCCGAATCCATATAGGAAAGCTTGAGCGGAGTGAGGGAGAAACATTGAGGTCTTTAAAAAGAGTGATCATGCTGGCTTGCGGGCTGGGGATTTCTTTGGTTCTTGTCCAAGCCGAGATTGCCTCCGGAGAATATCCGAACTACTCCAAAGTCCTGGCCGGTTTTGTGGATGACGGAGGGCGTGTCGATTACCGCCGGCTGAAGTCTGAGCCCCAGGACCTGATCGCGTTCCTGGAGTCGATTTCAACGCTCTCTTCTGATTTGTATGAAAACTGGCCCTCTCAGGACAAGATCGCCTTCTGGATCAATGCCTATAATGGGTGCACTCTCAAATTGATCATCGATCACTATCCGATCCGGAGCTCCTTCCTCCGATCCCTTTCTTATCCCAAGAACAGCATTCGCCAGATTTCTGGGGCATGGAACAAGATACCCTTCTCCATCATGGGCCAGGAACTGACCCTGGAACACATCGAACACAGCATCCTGCGCAGACAGTTCGATGAGCCGGGGATCCATATGGCCCTGGTCTGTGCGGCCCTCTCCTGCCCGCGTCTCAGGCAAGAGCCCTATACAGGAGAGCGCCTCGCACAGCAGTTGGCCGACCAGGCACGGGAATTCCTCTCTTCACCTCGCAATTTTGCCGTTGATCCCCAAAAAAACTTGGTCCATCTGTCCTCGATTTTTAAATGGTACAAAGAGGACTTTGTATCCCGCTATGCGCCCGAAAATAAATATCCCCGGCTGAATCTCAAAGAAAGCAGCATCATCGGATATGTGCTCCAGTTTATCCCCACCGATCGCTCTGGCTTCTTGGAACAGGGAGGGTATAAGCTGAAATACCTGGATTATGACTGGGCCCTGAATGAACAGGAGGAACCATGACCGGTAGAACGAGCCTTGCCAAACCAATAATCCTGGTTGTCTGCCTGGCCGCCCTCATGGCCGCCTCCTATGCCTTCAAACTGGGGGATAGACTGGGAGAATTGAGGGAGTGGATCGAATCCTTGGGTTCGCTGGGGCCCGCCGTGTATTTGGTGATCTATATTTTGGCCGTGATCCTGGCCGTGCCGGGTTCGGTGATCTCCATCATGGCCGGTTTGCTGTTCGGATCGGTTCTGGGAGTGATCCTGGTCAGCGTGGGATCCACCGTGGGGGCGGGCTTGGCATTCGTGATCGCCCGCCACTGGGCCCGTGATGCCGTGGCCGAGAGGCTCGATCGAAATCCCAAGTTTCACAAACTCGATCGCATGACAGCGGAGCACGGATCGATCATCGTGGCCATAACGCGGCTGGTGCCCTTATTCCCCTTCAATCTGTTGAACTATGGTTTCGGGCTCACCAGCGTGCCGTTCCGCACCTATCTTTTCTGGTCCTGGCTCTGCATGCTGCCCGGGACCGTGCTCTTCGTGGTGGGGGCGGATACCATCGCGCAGACCTTGAAACAGGGGAAGGTGCCCTGGCTGCTGATCGGGATCCTGGTTCTGACGATTGGCCTCATAACCCTCCTGGTGCGGAAGGCCAAAGCCAAATTGTCTGCTGATCCACACGAGGAGGATCATGCCTGAACGATTGACCCTACAGCCCGATGATTCCTATAATCGGGAGCTCGTTTCCCTCGTCCACCCTCCGGATTGGCAGAATCCGGAGCCCGCTCCTGTCTATAATCTGCTGGTCGTGGGGATGGGCACGGCAGGTTTGGTCACAGCCATAGGCGCTGCCAGCATGGGTGCCAGGGTGGCCATGGTGGAAAACTATCTCATCGGGGGGGACTGCCTCAATTTTGGCTGCGTGCCGTCCAAGGCCATTCTCCGGTCGGCGATGGCAAGGCAAGAGGTCGAGAGAGCGACGCACTTCGGCATCGACGTGCTGGGCGAAGTCGACGTCAATTTTTCTCGTGTCATGGAGCGCATGCGGAGCCTCCGGGCACGCATCGGCCGGCATGATGCCGAGGAGAGACTCACAAAGCTAGGGGCTCATCTATATTTTGGCGATGGAAAATTCAGGGACCGGACTCATTTTGAAGTGGGCGGGAAGATCCTGAGATTCAAAAAAGCGGTGATCGCCACGGGGGCCCGCCCCGCTGTACCCGATATTCCCGGATTGAAAGACGCGGGATTTCTAACCAACGAGACGGTCTTTTCCCTGACGGAGAGGCCGGAGCGCCTGCTCGTCCTTGGCGGGGGGCCTTTGGGCTGTGAGCTGGCGCAGGCCTTCCATCGTCTGGGGAGCCGTGTGACGATCGTCCAAGACGGGCCGCAGTTCCTTCCCCGTGAGGACCCTGAGGCGGCCGAGGTCCTGGCACGGATATTTCAGGATGAAGGGATCCGGATCCTCTTGAGCAGCGAAGTTCAGAACATTGTCTCGGCGGATGGGGTGAAGAAACTGGAGGTCAAGACTCCCGCTGGCAACGAAAAACTGATGGCGGATGAGATCCTGGTGGCCGTGGGGCGCTTACCCAATGTCGAGTCCCTCGATCTGGAAGCGGCAGGAATCGAATACGAGCATTCCACCGGAGTCAAGGTCAATGCCTATCTACAGACCTCCAATCCCAGGATCTATGCGGCCGGCGATGTGTGTTTTCCCTATAAATTCACACACATGGCCGATGCCACAGCCAGGATCGTTATCCAGAATGCCCTATTTTTCCGCAGCAAGAAATATCGATCGCTCACCATCCCCTGGTGTACCTATACGGATCCGGAAGTCGCCCATGTCGGCCTGTATGAGCGGGAGCTGAGGGAGCAGGGGATTCCTTTTGAGACATTCACCCGGCAGTTCAAGGAAGTGGACCGGGCCATCCTGGACAGTGAGGAAGAGGGATTCGTCAAGGTGTACGTCAAAAAAGGAAAGGACAAGATTCTGGGGGCCACTCTGATGGGAGCCCACGTCGGGGATCTACTGAGTCAGATAACGCTGGCGATGATCTCCGGAAGGGGACTCAAGACCTTGAACAATGTCATTCATCCTTACCCCACTCGGAGTGAAGCCATCCGGCAGGCCGCCTCGCTCTACTATGTGAACAAGTTCTCTCCGCGTCTGCACAGATGGCTCGAATATTGGTTCCGGTTGAGGCGTTGATACTCGACATGAACCGGGACCGTCTGATCGTATTGACCCGCTTCCCGATCCCAGGGACAACCAAAACCCGTCTGATTCCGGCCCTTGGGCCAGAGGGTGCATCGGATCTGCATGCCCGGATGGTCGAGTACACGGTGGGAGCGGCCAGGGTTCTGGAACAGAAGTGTCCCGGACTGCTGGAAATCTGCTATGCCGGGGGAGAAGCTGGCGCCTTACGGAAGTGGTTGGGCCCCGATCTCCGGTACACACCACAGGGCTCAGGAGATCTGGGCAGACGGATGACAGAGGCCCTAGATCGGAACTTTGGGAAAGGGGATCAGCGTATCGTGCTCATTGGGACCGACTGCCCAGGAATCACTGCGGCCCACCTGGAGTCCAGCTTTACTGCCCTGCGAGGCCATGATGTGGTCCTCGGGCCCTCCCTCGACGGCGGGTACTACCTGATCGGCATGCGCCGCTTGAACCGGATCCTCTTCGAGGGAATCTCCTGGGGGAGCGACAAGGTTCAAGGGGAGACTCTGGAGAAATCCCGGGCTGCCGGACTGTCGGTCAAGCTTTTGAATCCCCTTCAGGATGTCGATACTCCGGATGATCTCCAGGAATGGGAAAAGACCCAGGGACAAACCCTGAGCATCGTGATCCCGACATTAAATGAGGAGGGCCGGATCCGGGAGACACTGTCTCATGCGGCAGGAATTGAGCAGAGTGAAAGGATCGTGGTGGATGGCGGCAGCCAGGACCGAACTGTAGAAAAAGCGCAGGCAGAAGAGGCCCGCGTCCTCGTTTTCCGTCCCGGGCGGGGTCCGCAGCTGAATCATGGGGCAAAGGCGTCCTCAGGCGCCATACTGCTCTTCCTGCATGCGGATACGCTGCTGCCGCCTGATGCGGGGAGGCTCATCCGTTCTGCGCTGCTGGATCCTGCCGTGGTCGGAGGGTACTTCCGGCTGCGGTTTCAGCCTCGTTCTCCACTTCTGTGCTTCCAAGAGTGGACGATCAACCTGAGGACGCGGGTCCTCAAACGCCCCTACGGCGATCAGGCCTATTTTGTGCGGGCCTCGGTATTTGCCCTGGCGGGGGGTTTTCCCGACATTCCGATCATGGAAGATGTCGAGTTCATCCGGCGTTTGCTCAGGCTTGGAAAACTGGTTCTGTTGCCCGCTTCGGTCGTCACCTCGGCACGCCGCTTTGTTCAGCGCGGGATCGTGCGTACCACGCTGCGCAATAAAATCACCATTCTGGGCTATCGTTTTGGGGTGTCTCCGGACAAACTGGCGCACTGGTACTATCGGGGGACGGCTCAGGATCCCTATCCGGGGCCGGAACAGAGCAGCGATACAAATCGCAGCGAGACGGACATAACGAGAGGGCCCTAGTAAGAATCCAAACAGGGCAAAATTGAAAGTTCACTCATCTTTTATCAGGGTCTTTAAGATGACAGGCCAGTTTTTGTCCGCCTTTTCAATATAGCCCGGGATGTCCTTCTCCCACTTCCTGTGCACGCTCCGGCTGTAGTTGAGATAAAGCCTGTCGTTCACAATCTTCCATGCTTTGGGGGTGATGTCGACCAGGTCTCCGGATGCCATGGCATAGGCACAGTAGCCCCCATACTGGGGGGCATATTTTTCCGGCTCTCGAAGAAACATGTCCTTATGCGATTCCCTGGAAAAATACCATGTCGCTCCCATCCACTCGGCGGAATGCTCTTTCCGGCCCTTGACCGGCTGTCCTTCCGTAAAATAGGCAACCGTGTCATATCCCTTGACAGCCGATCCGTTTTTGTCTGTATTGATCGGTCCTTTTTCCGCGGCGTCAAGCAGGCAGCATAAGCCGATGCCCAATATGAAGGCCACAAAGATCCTTTTTGGCGATGGTTTTGTCATCAGAAACATGCTCCCAATCTGGAATTCTTGATTTTGTCCATTACTCAGTATACTGGAGCAGGCAAGCTGTGTGTTCAATTTCAAGTTTCTGGACAAAATCTGGGGACCGTAGTATGTATAAAACAGATCTGATACTTTGATTGATCGGAGCCGCATATGAAACGAAGATCCTTTATAAAAACCATAGGACAGGCAGCCGGGGCGGCTTCTCTGCCGCAGCTCTGGTCATCCTGTCGACCTACAACCAGGCAGCTTCCCAACATCCTCTGGATCTATGTGGAGGATCTCTCCCCCATGATGAGCTGCTACGGCTATGACATCAATCCTACGCCTCACCTGGACCGCATGGCAAGGGACGGGGTCCTGTTCACGAAAGCCTATATGCCGGCCCCTGTCTGTTCCGCCTGCCGCTCCGCCCTGATCACCGGCATGATGCAGACGACATTGGGCACCCACAACCACCACAGCTCCCGCTCGGAAGAAACGGCGATCCGGCTGCCCGAGAACATAAAAACCATACCTGAGCTCTTCCGGCAGGCCGGGTATTTCACGTTCAACCAGGGGAAGGACGACTACAATTTCTGGTATGACCGGGAAGATCTCTACACCGGCGAGTACACCACACATGCCCTGTATGGAAAATCGGGCAAACGCGAGATCGGATGGCAGGACAGGCAGCCGGATCAGCCATTTTTCGGCCAGATCCAGCTATCCGGCGGCAAGCTCGTTTACAGGCAAGACTTCGAGGAAAGGAATCGGAATCCCATCGACCGACAGGCATTCGATCTGCCGCCATACTACCCCGACCATCCCCTGGTCCGGGAGGACTGGGCCCAGCACTTTGACAGCGCCCGTGTGACGGATGACGAGGTCGGCGAGATCCTCGAGAGCCTGCGCCGGGATGGTCTCCTGGAGAACACCGTGGTCTTTTTCTTTTCCGACCACGGCATGCGGCTCTGGCGGCACAAGCAGTTCTGCTATAACGGTGGGCTGCATGTTCCCTTCATCATGAGCTGGCATGGAGATCCGCGGAGGCTCGGTGGAAAGGGGAGTGTGCGGGAGGATCTTGTGAGCGGGCTCGACATCGCCGCCACGTCCCTGGCTTTGGCCGGCATCGAGATCCCCGTTCACATGGAGAGCCGGGATCTCTTTGCTCGAGGATTCGAACCCAGAGAATTCGTCATCTCCGCCCGCGACCGCTGCGACTACACGATCGATCGGATCCGCAGCGTCCGTACACAGAGGTTCCATTACATACGGAATTTCATGCTTGATCGCCCCTACATGCAGCCCAACTACCGCGATGCCTGGGAGATCACCCAGGTCATGCGGGAGCTGCATGCCAAGGGCCAGCTGGATGCGGTCCAGGATCGATTTTGGGGAGATGAGCGTCCCTCCGAGGAACTCTACGACCTGGGAAGAGATCCCCATGAGATCGATAATCTGGCGGGCGATCCTAGGTTCGCAGAGGAGTTGACCAGACATAAAATGATGCTCGAGAATTGGATCCGGGAAACCGATGAGAAGGGTCAGTATCCTGAAGAGGCCGCCGGCCTCAAGTACATGTTCGACTGGTGGGGAGATAAGTGCGTAAATCCCGAATACGATCAGTTCCGGTGATCGCGTATCATTCGTAAACAGCGAGGTCGGAGCCCACGACCACCTTCCCCTCATATTTTTCCGCGATCTCGTCAAGGAGATCCTGCGGCTCGGCTCCCCAGAACAGGATGTGATAGAGCACAACCAGCTTCGGCTGGGCGGCTTTGGCGATCTCTCCCAGTTCATATGTAGAGGTGTGGTTCTGCTTGTGATATTTTTTCCAGATTTCGTCCTTGTTCTCGAATCCCTTCTGGGAATACACCTCATGGATCAGGATGTCCGCATTCTTGCTGAACTTGATGATGTTCTCACAGGGTGTCGTGTCCCCGGAGATCACGATCGTCTTGTCGGGCGTGGTAAAACGGAAGCCGTAGGCATTGGGCCAGCTCCCGTGTTTGACCAGGAAGGCCTCCACCTTGACATTCTCGTCGGTGTAGATGATCCCTTCCCGGAATTCGTGGGCGTTCACACGCCAGCCCTGGTCGTTGGCCGGCTCCGTTCCATGCACACGGTATTTGATGTCTTCCGCATAGGCTTTCAGGATGTGATCGGTCATGGCCTTGATGCCTTCGGGTCCGTAGATCTCGAGCGGCTCGTCGCGCTCCAACACCCAGGGTGTGAGGATGAGGTCCGGTAGCCCGACGGTATGGTCCGAATGGAGGTGCGTCAGGAAAGCCCGCTTGAGGTTCTTGACGGACAGCGCATCCAATTTTCCTCCGTATTCGGGGGAAAGCGCGGCCGCCTGCCGTACGAGTCCCGGCCCAAAATCGACAATGTAGGGTGTGTCATTGACGATCACGGCCACCGAGCAGCCGGAATGTTCAGGATCAGCGTTGGGAGTCCCCGTGCCCAGGAGGACCACTTGGGTCGATGGTGTTTCTGCCGGTGAAATAGAGGCTTCGGCGGCCTGCCCCACGCCAGGGCAGATCAGCAGCATGCACAGCGTCAGATGTGAGAGCCCTCTCATGGATTCCTCCTTCTGTATTTCCTCGTTATTGTACCAAATGAAGTCTTTGTTCCCTAGGGAAGTGATGGATATCGTTCATCACGAGTGGAACGAAGTGATCTCAGAGACCAGCGGACTCACTCCGTCACTTGTGATGACAGTCATCGGAGCTCCTTGCCATTGGTCAGGGGAAGTGATAATACTAAATCAGATGAGGACGATACGTAAGGCCACAGAAACCGCGATCGTTTCCCTGTTTTCGGTTCTGGTCCTGGTAGTGTTTTTCCAGGTCATCGCCCGCTATGTTTTCAATCAACCGCCCGCCTGGAGCGAGGAGCTGGCCCGCTATCTACAGGTCTGGGTCATCTTTTTAGCTTCCCCCCTCTGCATCCGCAAGGGCAGCCACCTGGCGGTGGATTATTTCAGCCACAGGCTGGGCCCCGGGGCCCGCCACCGCCTTGACATACTGATCGGCCTGCTGATCACCTTCTATGTGCTGGTGGTGACGATTTTCGGGATCCGGCTCATGGTGGTGGGCCGCTTCCAGGTCTCTCCTGCCATGGGGCTCCCCATGACTGCCGTGTATGTGGTTTTTCCGCTGAGCGGGGCGCTCATGTTCCTCGAGTCTGTGCTCGGAACCCTGCACCTGATCAGGAGAAGAGGAGGAGGAGCCACATGATCGTGCTCCTGGTCTCGCTGTTCGTGTTCTTCCTCATCGGAGTTCCCATCGCTTTCGCTCTGGGCCTGGGATCCCTGCTCGCACTGCTGGCGGATGCGAGCCTTCCCCTGGTCCTTGTACCCCAGAGAATGTTCACGGCGCTGGATTCCTGGCCGATCATGGCCATCCCGCTTTTCATGCTGGCGGGGGAGCTGATGAGCCGGGGAGGTATGTCCCGCCGCATCGTGGATTTTGCCGCTGCCTGCTTCGGATTCGTGCGGGGGAGCCTGGCAATGGTCACGGTGATGGCGAGTATGGTGTTTGCTGGGGTTTCGGGATCATCTACGGCAGACACCGCTGCCGTGGGCTCTATCCTGCTCCCCACCATGCAGAAAAAAGGCTATGACATGCGCTTCGCCACCGCGCTCCAGGCGGCCGCGGGAGCGATCGGCCCCATCATACCTCCCAGCATCCTCATGATCCTCATCGGGTATGTGACCGAAACGTCGGTGGCACGTCTCTTCCTGGCCGGGATCATACCGGGAGTCTTGATCGGAGTGGGGCTGATGGTCGTCGCCTATCGGCACGCTCTTCGGGGCGGGGACGCCTATCTGGCCACGACACGTTTCAGCTGGAAAGACGTGCTGAAGACCGGGACAACCGCCCTCCCAGGCCTGGGGCTTCCCTTCATCATCGTGTTCGGCATCCTCGGCGGGATCTTCACCGCCACCGAGGCTGCGGTGGCAGCGGTGGTCTATGGCCTGATCGTGGGCCTTTATGTCTACCGGGAACTCGCCTGGAAGGACCTACCCGCGGTTTTTCTCAAGGCCGCGGAAATGGCCTGTGTCGTGATGTTCATCGCGGCCACGGCCCAGCTCTTTGGCTGGCTGGTTACCGTCAAGCAGGTCCCGGCCCTGCTCGAGAATGCCCTCCATGCTCATGTGGGAAACAAGGCCCTTTTCCTGATCCTGCTCAATATCTCCCTGCTCCTCATCGGCATGTTCCTGGAGAGCTTTTCAGCCGTCATCGTGTTCCTGCCCATCCTGTTTCCCATCGCCCAGAGCTTCGGCATCGATCCCGTGCACTTCGGGATCATCGCTACAGTCAATCTGGCCATCGGCTACATCACGCCTCCCTATGGTGCGACACTGTTCGTGGCCTGTGGGCTCTCCGGCCAGAGCGTGCGGGCCGTTAGCTCCAGGGTGATACCGATCCTCCTGGCCATGATCGTGGTCCTTCTATTGATTACCTATGTCCCGGAGTCGTTCATGTGGATCCCGGATATGCTGGGGAAATAGACAAATATGCTGGAATTGAGAGGCGCGAACTGCAAACGATTAAGGGCCGTTGCCTTGATCTTTGCGACTCTGGTCGCCCTAGCCTCCAGCAGCTGCGGACCCAGGGAGAGGATCTTTGTCATAAAGTTTGCGCTCTCCCAGAATCCGGGCGAGCCTCAGGTCCGGGCCGCTGAAGTCTTCAAGCGGATCGTAGAACAGGAAACGGTAGGCAGGGTGCGTGTGGACCTCTATCCCAACAACCAGCTGGGCAACCAGCGCGATGTCATAGAGGGAATCCAGCTCGGGACCGTCGAGATGAGCAATGTGGCCTCGGTCCTGGCGGCCTTTGTTAAAGAGGTTAACCTGTTCGAGCTTCCCTTCCTGTTCGAAAACCGGGAACACTTCCATGCGGTCCTCGACTCGGAGATAGGGGAGGGCGTGAAGCCGGCGCTGCTGAGGCGGGGTTTTCATCTGCTCGGGTATTTTGATGCAGGCGTGCGGCACATCATGACTACAGACCGCCCCATAGAGGGCCTGGCCGATCTGCAGGGCCTCAAGGTCCGTACCATGGAGAATCCCCTGCATCTGGCGACTTTCAAGGCCTTGGGGGCCAATCCGCTGCCCATGGCTTACGGTGAGCTCTACACGGCCCTGGAACAGGGTGTGATCGATGGAGCCGAGGCGGCCAACACCAACTACCTCTCAAAACGGTTCTATGAGCCGGCCCCCAACTGGGCGCTGGTGGGGTGGATCCACCTGGTGGAGTATGTAATGATCAGCCGGGTCTTCTATGATCGCTTGCCTGAAGATTTTCGGCGGATCGTAGACAAGGCGGCAGTGGAGATGATCTCCCGGGAACGGCAGTGGTACGCAGAGGCGGATGCGGCCGCGCTCAGGGAACTGGAAGCGGCCGACGTCCGGATCACTCATCCGGATCGCACGCCTTTCCGTCAGGCTGCCCGCCAGGTCTATATCGATTGGGCTGAGCGTGTAGGAGGGATTGAGCTCATCGACCGTATCCTGAAGTTTCCTGTTCGACAGTGACAAGAGATATATATTTGTTTGTCGGGGAATAATCCGGCGTGGGGTTTGTTATTTAACTTTGAGCGGCATCTGAAATCGAAGGAGATATGAAATGAACAGGCCCCCCTATTCATTCCCGGCAGTAATACTCGCATCGCTCCTTCCGTTTATCGTGGCATGCAACCAACCTAAGGAGGATTGGCAGGGTTCGATCGAGGAGAAAGAAGGGATCGTGCTGGTACGGAATCCTCTGGAGCCGATCCATGGCAATACGGTTTTTCGTCTGGAGGAGGAGCTGAAGATCGGGGCTGGTGAGGGTGCTTCCGATCCGATGTTTGCCGAAGTGAGCGGAGTTGCGGTGGGAGAGGATGGTCGTATCTTTGTCCTCGATGCCACTGAGTGCTTGGTGCGGGTTTTCGACAGCAGGGGCAGCGTTCTTCTGTCATTCGGCCGCAAGGGCGAGGGCCCCGGCGA
>RCNB010000503.1_pt1 | contig 26153 bp, 25 predicted proteins | sample 2041321 | NCBI WGS metagenome assembly RCNB01 (sample SAMN09708232, study PRJNA481090) | Marine sediment metagenome, whole genome shotgun sequencing project. | reverse complement strand
ATAAACCTTTTGAACCTAGAGATATTTCTAAAGTTGAAATTGAAACTGTGCTTGAAGATTCTACTTTAAGTGTGAGAGCAATTGATATTTTGAGTGATGGAAATTTAGCATTTGCTGCTCACGATAAAAAGTTTGGATTATACAATATTAAAACTAAAGTTTGGGAGACATCAATTCAGAAAAATGATTCTTTAAACCTTCATTTTCGATCCGTTAGCCATACCGCAACCGATTTTTTTATGCTGAGCATTGAAAGTCCTGCTTTATTATTTAAAACAGGGGAAAAGGGCAGAATGGAAGTTGTTTATAAAGAAAACCATGAAAAAGCCTTCTACGACGCCATGGATTTCTGGAACGACCAAGAAGGTATTGCCATAGGCGATCCCACAGATGATTGCATGAGTGTCATAATTACCCGTGATGGAGGAGAAACTTGGAATAAACTTTCTTGTGACGTTCTGCCAAAAGCGAAAGATGGCGAGGCGGCTTTTGCGGCTAGCGACACTAATATAGCGATTGTTGGCGACCATACTTGGATCGCCACAGGAGGAAAGGCTAGTAGGGTATTATATTCTCCGGATAAAGGCATGACTTGGGAAGTCATTGAAACACCAATCGTACAAGGATTAGAGACGACTGGAATGTATTCCATTGATTTTTATGATGAGTTCAATGGCTTTGCCGTTGGAGGTGATTATACCAAGCCAGATGATAATCGAGCCAATAAAATACTGACCAAGGATGGCGGCAAGACTTGGGAGTTGGTCGCTCAAGGACAAGAGCCAGGTTACCGAGGTTGTGTGCAATATATACCAAATAGAGAAGGTAAGGAGCTTGTGGCCATTGGCTTTAAGGGTATAGATTATTCCAACGATGGCGGTTATAACTGGAAACACTTGAGTGACGAAGGCTTCTATACGCTTCGTTTCGTTAATGAAAGTGAAGCGTATGCAGCGGGGAAAGGGAGAATCAGTAAACTAACATTCAAATAAAAAAGAGAAGCAAAATCTTCTCTTTTCAGTACTATCTAATTTTTTTGCTGCATTCGTCGTTGACGCATTTCTTTCAGTCTTTGTAATAGGATTTTATTGAATTCGTCTTCAGCCGCTTTTAACCTAATGATTTTCTCTGCAGAGATCACTTTTTTCAAGTCATTAACTAGTGTAATTTTTGCTAAATGCAAATCGTTTTCTGCTACCATTAAGCGATCCAATAATATTCCAGCCTGTTCATCGGATAAATTTCCAATGCTATTCTTTATCTCGTGTTTTAGATTTCTCAAATCCGTATTCCTGAGCCTTGTGATCTTGGCATCATAGGCGTTATATACAGGCCAGAACTGTTGAGCTTCCTTAGAGCTCAAATCTAATTTGTTGGTTATATGAGCAACCTTCATGGCTTTTATGCGTTCGCCATTGGGTTTTTGGGACCATGCCGTAAAGCTCATTAGTACTATTAGTATTGGGATTAATTTCTTCATTTTATTGTTCTATAATATCTTCTAAATTGGCATTGTCTATCAGGTAATCTTCAAGGGATTCTTCACTAAAACTATCATTAATGACACCAAAATCTTCTTCTTCTAAATCTTCAGTTGTGAGCAGTGATGCTATGTCATACGTGTCTAGATCTTGATCTTCCAAATAGCTTTCTACGACTTCTATATCTAACGAGTCAATACCATTTGGTTTATTAAGGAAAACACCAAACATGATCATAACCGCCGCTGCTACAGTGGATACGTAAAGAATATTCCTTCTCAAAAACAACGGAATCACCTTTGTGACCTTGTCATTATTCAATTTGTCCAATACGGTATCTTCAACGAGTTCAAAATAGTTGTTAGGCGCCTTGAATCCACTGTCTTTGGAATTCCCTAAGACGATACCATCATTCAACTTACTCATGACATTATCCTCGATCGATTCAAAATATGAATCAGGTGCAGAATAGCCAGTCTCTTTGATATCTTCTAAAGACGCTTCTTCCTTGATTTTATCAAAGATCCGGTCTTCTATAGAATCAAAATAGGCGTCTGGAGTATTGAATCCAGGTTTCTTGATGTTATGTATTCTTTTATTCTTCATTTAGGTATTTGACTTAATAATAGTCAAAAGGTTTAACCTGTTGTTAAATAAGCTTCTATCTTTTTTACAGCGATGTGATAGGATGCTTTAAGTGCTCCTTCGCTTGTTTCTAAAATGTCTGACATTTCTTTATATTTCAAATCATCAAAATATTTCATGTTAAATACAAGTTGTTGCTTTTCGGGCAAAATCGCAATCGCTTTTTGTAATTTCAATTGAATCTCGTCGCCTTCAAAATATACATCGGATTCTAATTTATTGATTGCCTGTTGTTTCACTTCTTCACTCGATATATTCGCATATTTGGCATTTTTATTTATATATGATATTGCTTCATTCGTCGCGATACGATACATCCATGAGTATAATTTGCTATTACCTTTAAAGGTATTAATATTCCTGTAAACTTTTATGAACGTATTTTGTAATACATCATCAGCATCGGCATGAGAGATCACGATCTTACGGATATGCCAATAGAGACGTTCCTTGTATAAAGACATCAATTCCCTAAACCCTTGTTCTTGTGTGTTAGGGTCAATCAATTGGGCGATAAGATGTGATTCTTCAGTCACTAATTGTAGGTTGCTTTGATGCTTAGACAATTCAAAATAATAAAAGTTTAATGCCCAAGTGTTTTTTTTTGATTTATTTCGTAAAAATCAAATAATTGTAAACAAAAACCTACAAAAATGTTATTTGTCGATTATTTTAACACTACATCGATAATTAAATTTAGAGACTAGTATTCATTGAGATAGATTACTAGTGATAAAGTACCTTAGCGGTGCAGTTGATTATGCTGTTCTATTATCCCCTTTATTTAATAGAGCAACTATAAAAAGGTAGGTTTTATTTCCTGCCTTTTTTTTATTGAATTATTTTAAAAACTTAAATTATTGATAGTTAGTTTCTTATGCTTAAAAACATCGACAAAGTGTAGCATTGTTCAGATGAAATGCAATTTTTTGTTGCATAACTTAACTATTTATTATATGTTTACACACCTTAACCTACATGTATTGCCAGCGTCCCCCAAATCTCTGGTAGTACATAAGAAAAGGATGAGAAATATCTCATCCTTTTTTTTATCCAATTATGAACAGTGTTATGCAATTGATTGCATTTCAACAAGTTTATTGTACATACCTCGCTTTTTAATGAGGTCTTCGTGAGTTCCTAGCTCTACGATCTTGCCCTTTTGCATTACGATGATCGTATCTGCCTTTTGAATGGTTGATAATCGATGTGCGATGACTATTGAGGTTCTATTCTTCATCATCTTGTCTAAGGCATCTTGCACAAGACGTTCACTTTCTGTATCCAGTGCCGAAGTTGCTTCATCAAGGATCATAATTGGCGGATTTTTAAGAACTGCACGGGCAATACTCAGTCTTTGTTTTTGTCCTCCTGAAAGTTTATTGCCAGAATCGCCGATATTGGTTTCTATGCCTTGTGGTAGTTCTTTAACAAATTCCCAGGCATTGGCAATTTTCAAGGCTTTTACGACATCGTCCTCCGTGGCATCGATTTTCCCTAATAAGATATTGTTCTTGACGGTATCATTGAATAGAATGGAATCTTGAGTAACGAGTCCCATTAAATCCCTTAGTGAATGCTTGGTCATGTCTTTAATGTCAATGCCATCAATTTCAATGGAACCCTTATTTACATCGTAAAATCGTGTAACCAAATTAGCAATGGTTGATTTTCCACTACCTGATTGCCCAACAAGCGCTATTGTTTTTCCTTTTTCTACAGACATTGAAAAATCATCCAAGACAATATCGTCATCATATTTAAAGGTAATGTTCTTCAAATGGATGCCAGTGGTAAAATCGGTTTTGGTAATTGCATCCAGTTTATCTTCTATAGGGCTTTTAGTTTCAATGATTTCAAGGACACGTTCTGCAGCGGCATTTCCTTTTTTAACGCTATAACTGGCTTTGCTAATGGCTTTTGCTGGGGTCAAGATATTGTAAGCCAACCCCATGTAAACGATGAACAAACCTGCGTCAAGTGAATTTTCCTGGGTGTCTGGATTAAGTACCATTTGTCCACCGTACCAAAGAAGTATTGCGATTACAGAGATGCCCAAAAACTCGCTAGTAGGTCCAGCTAGATTTTGTCTATTTAAAAGACTATTTGAAAAATTATAGAAGCGTTGAGTGGATTCTTGGAATTTATTTCCAAATATTCCTTCGGCATTGAATCCTTTTATGACTTTCAATCCTCCAAGGGTTTCTTCCAAAATGGATAGAAAATAACCTTGTTCTTTTTGGACTTTGTCCGATTTTCGTTTTAGTGATTTACCGATCAATGAAATCAAGAACCCTGAAACAGGGATGAAAATAAATACAAACACAGTAAGCTTCGTACTGATCAAGAACATAGCCGTAATAGTGAAAATAATCATCAATGGCTCTCTTACGATCAGTTCTAGTATCGAGAGGAAGGAATGCTGAATTTCCAGTACATCGGATGTGATTCTGGCGATGGTATCTCCTTTTCTCTTTTCAGAATAATAGGATATAGGGAGTTCAACGGTTTTTTGATAAAGTTCATTTCGCAAATCCTTTAAAACACCATTCCTAAGATATGTAATAAAATACATGGCCATGTAACTGAAAAGGTTTTTTAGTAAAAACGTGGTTATTACCAGAACAACCATAAATATTAAAACATCATCAATACCTTCTGCCTTCTTTTGAGTCACGAAAAAATTCAAATACTCTTCGCCATAGCTTGTGATATTCCTAATACCTCTCCAAACTGGTTCAGTATCTAAAGGTGTCGTTTTATTGAAAAGAACCTTTAACATAGGGAACAACGAAATCATCGACAATGTTCCAAATAACGCATAGAAGATATTAGCTATGATATTCAGTATTGCATAGCTTCTGTAAGGTCTAGCAAAGCGCAGTATTTTCTTGAAATATGTCATTAGTGCAGATTCAAGGCATCTATTATACCTTTTATTTTATGGTCTAATGTATCTGTGGTTTTGCTATAGTTTGAAATCGAATCCAAATTAGTTTTGACACTGAAATAAAATTTGATCTTAGGTTCTGTACCACTTGGTCTCATAGCAATTTTGCTACCATCTTCCATATAGTAGATCAGAACATTCGACTTTGGGATATCAATGGTATGATTCTCGCCTGTTATCATGTTCTTGGCAACAGATGATTGGTAGTCTTCAAACAAGGTAACTTTGGTACCATTTATTTCCTTAAGAGGATTCTCTCTTAAATCGATCATCATTTGTTTAATTTCTTTAGCACCTTCAATACCTTTCTTGGTAATTGAAATTAACTCTTCTTTATATAAACCATGTTTTACATAAAGTTTCATTAATTCATTATAAAAAGAACTCCCGTTGGCCTTGGCTCGTGCCGCAATTTCACAAGCCAATAAGGTTGCAGTGACAGCATCTTTGTCTCTCACAAAATCACCAACCATATATCCAAAGCTTTCTTCGCCACCACCAACAAAATTTTGTTCAGGAAAATCAACGATCATCTTGGCAATCCATTTAAAACCTGTTAGCCCAATTTTGCATTCTATACCGTAAGACTTGGCCAAATCATCCATCATGGGTGTAGACACAATAGTAGAGCCTATGAATTCATTTCCTTTTAGTTTACCAGCTTTTTGCCATTGTTGCAAAAGAAAATCAGTCATGGTGATCATGGTTTGGTTACCATTTAATAGTTTTAGGTTGTTGTCTAAATCTCGAACAGCAATACCCAAGCGATCACTATCAGGGTCTGTACCTATAACGATATCGGCATTCAGCTTTTCGGCCAATTCAGTGGCCATTTTAAGAGCTTCTGGTTCTTCTGGATTCGGTGATTTTACCGTAGGGAAATCTCCATCTGGTTTTGCTTGTTCTTCAACAATATGTACATCATTGTAACCCGCACGTTTTAAGGTTTCTGGAATAGAAGTAATAGACGTGCCGTGCAATGAAGTGAAAACAATCTTCAAATTGTCTTTTGCTTCAGAAGATGTATTGAAACTTCCGTTTTTTACACAAGCATCAATAAAGGCATCGTCAACATCTGCACCAATTACTTCAATCAGGCCCTCATTAGCTTCAAATTTTATATCTGAATAGTCGATACGATTAATTTCGTCAATGATTTCTGAATCTTGAGGTGGTACTAATTGTCCACCATCTTGCCAATACACCTTGTAACCATTATACTCAGGCGGGTTATGGGATGCGGTCAATACTATTCCCGTATGGCAATCGAGATGCTTCACGGCAAAAGATAGTTCTGGCGTTACCCTTAGGTCTTCAAAGAGGAACACCTTAATGCCATTAGCAGAAAATACATCTGCTACGAGCTTTGCAAGCGACTTGCTATTATGCCGACAATCATAGGCTATGGCCGCTTTTATCTGTTCTCCTTTGAATGATTCTTTTAAATAATTTGACAGTCCTTGCGTATTTTTTCCAAGGGTGTATTTGTTGATTCTATTGGTGCCAACACCCATGATACCTCGCATGCCACCAGTTCCGAAATCTAGGTCTTTATAAAAAGCCTCTTGTATTTCTTTAGGATTTGATGCTATTGAATCTTTTATAATTTCTTGCGTTTCAGAGTCAAAAGTTGGTGTTAGCCAAGTATTTATTCTATCCAATATTTTTGGTTCGATGTGTATCATTTCGTATTATTTTTAGAATTATAAAAGTACATAATATCTAATGTTTGAAGACTTAATACTTCGTTAATTCAAGAATGGTCAATCAAGATTAATGTCTTCTTTTAAAGTATATCGATTGCTGTCTTTTTTAGAGCGCAAAACCATCTCTCCTATAAAACCAGCCACAAAGAATTGCGTGCCTATGATCATGGTTGCCAAAGAAATATAGAATTGTGGTCGTTCAGTAATTAAACGTCCGGTAGGATTGATAAAAAGTTTATCGATACCCAAATAAGCAGCAAAGCAAAACCCAATTAAAAGCATGAGCACTCCAAGTGAGCCAAAGAAATGCATGGGTCTTTTTCCAAATTTCGAAATGAACCAAATAGTCACAAGATCTAAAAAACCATTTATAAATCGTTCCATACCAAATTTTGTTTTACCGTATTTACGTGCTTGATGCTTTACTACTTTTTCGCCTATTTTGCTGAATCCAGCATTTTTAGCCAGAACAGGTATATAGCGATGCATTTCACCATGCACATCAATGTTTTTTACTACTTCTTTTTTGTAGGCCTTTAAGCCACAGTTGAAATCATGTAAATTAACTTTTGAAGTCTTTCTTGCGGCCCAATTGAATAATTTTGAAGGCAAATTCTTCGATATCACTGAATCGTAACGTTTCTTTTTCCAACCCGATACTAGATCGTACCCTTCATTAATGATCATATCATACAACACAGGAATCTCCTCAGGGTCGTCCTGCAAGTCGGCATCCATAGTGATGATCACATCTCCTTTCACAGCGCTGAAACCTGCATGAAGTGCCTGTGATTTACCAAAATTCTTAGAGAATTTTAAACCTTTTATATTAGGGTCTTTACCTGAAAGAGATTTAATAGTTTTCCAAGAATCATCCGTACTACCATCATCAATAAAAATGACCTCATATGAAAAACCATTGGATTGCATGACAGATGCAATCCAATGGTTTAATTCTAATAAAGAGTCATTTTCGTTAAGCAACGGTATGACTACAGATATGTTCATTTAAAACTGTTCTTAGTATAGAACAAAAGTAAGTAATAATTTTTAAGCGTCAGGGCTATTAGGGTCCGTCTTTTTGACTGCTAACGCCGCGATTAAACCAATGATTGCAAACACCAATAATTGCCATGCGAATGATTTAACTTGATTTGCCATAGAAAACTGATCTTGTTCCCCCATAGCTAGAATAGTCTTATCGATATCTGATTGTGGCGCTCCAAAACCTTCCATCATTGCGGTAGTATTTTCAATTATTTTCTGTTCGAGTATATCAGTAGCTTCTGGGTCGATCACTTGAAAAAGAAGCAAGCCGATAACTGTGCTAATTAGCATTGCAATTACGATCGTCGTGAAATAAGAGGCAAATGCATTCTTGAAAGAAATGAAGCCTCCTAACAATTTTCTTGCTCCAATGGCGGTCGCAACTCCGAATACCACCATAACTAGTAATAGTATTATGCCATACCACCATTTAACCATCAAACCTAAGTCAATGACATAGGCCATAACGGTAACTATGGTTAATAAAATACCTAAATAAACACCTCTAGTCATTGCTAATGACTTAATTGATTTTTCCATTATTGTTGTTTTTGTTGGTTATATGCAAGTTAGTAAACAATTTTATGATTTTGTTACAAAATATTTTTTAATCATAAAATCTGATTTATTTATTGTAGATTTATTAAAAATCATTAAATTTGCAAACTGAAAATTGAAAGATAATACCATGAAAAAAGGCATACATCCAGAAAACTACAGACTTATAGCATTTAAAGACATGTCTAATGACGATGTGTTCTTAACCAAGTCTACATCTGAAACTAAGGAAACTATTGAAGTTGATGGTGTTGAATATCCTCTAGTTAAATTGGAGATTTCTAGAACGTCCCATCCTTTCTATACAGGTAAATCCAAGCTTATCGATACAGCTGGACGAATTGACAAGTTCAAGAGCAAATACGCTAAGTTCAAAAAATAGTCTGTCTGAAATTATATACTTAAAAGCCTTTCGATATCGAAAGGCTTTTTTATTTTTACAAAAATCTAGCTCATGAATTACATTCTGTTTGACGGACCTTGTCGAAATCAACTCCTACCATTTACTTATACAAGACCTGTTGCCGATATTAGAGTGGGGATATTGACTATTCGAGAAAAATGGGAGCAAAATTTAAATGCAACAACTTCGACGGTCACTGAAGACTATCTTTCTGAAAAGTATCCAATGGTGGAGATGGAGGAAAATGTCATGATCAACGCCTCTTTTTTGCCTAGTCAAGCTTTATTGGTATTGATTAAAAAACTTTCTTCTAAGCAAGCCATATTTAAAGATGACTCAATTATTGCGTTCCATACTACAGATACTCAAAAAGAGGTAATTTTTGATGATTATGAGATCATTCAGTTTAAAGATGATATTATTGAGATACAACATACTTGGGATATTTTTTCGAAGAATGGTATAGCCATTAATTTGGATTTTGACTTATTGACTGTAAATCGCATTTCTCAACCTATCCCAGATTCAGTAAACGTCATGTCTCCTGAGAATATTTTTATTGAAGAAGGTGCGAAGATTCAATTCTCGACATTGAATGCAAGTAATGGCCCCATTTATATCGGGAAGGATGCTGAGATCATGGAAGGTAGTCTCATTAGAGGGCCATTCGCGCTTTGTGAAAAGGGTATGGTGAAAATGGGAGCAAAAATATATGGACCAACTACGTTAGGACCTTATTGTAAAGTAGGGGGGGAGGTTAATAATTCAGTATTGTTTGCTAACTCAAGCAAAGGTCATGAGGGTTTTTTGGGCAATTCTGTCTTGGGAGAATGGTGCAACATTGGCGCGGATACCAATACCTCTAATTTAAAAAACAACTATGCCGAAGTGAAATTATGGGATTACGAGACTGAACGTTTTGCTCCAACTGGATTGCAGTTTTGTGGCTTAATGATTGGTGATCATAGCAAATGTGGAATAAATACCATGTTTAATACAGGAACGGTCGTTGGTGTCAATGCAAATATTTTCGGTAGTGGATACCCAAGGAATTTTATAGCTAGTTTTAGTTGGGGAGGCCCCGCAGGCATTTCAACCTACCAGACAAAAAAGGCCTTTGAAGTTGCTAAAGTAGTTATGTCTAGACGCAGTACTGAATTCTCAGTAGAAGATAGAGCCATCTTGGAGCATGTTTTTGAGGAGACCAAAAAGTATCGTAAAGATTAATTGAAGCGTAAAATTTCATAAAGATCCTATCAATTTCTACTGGAATTATGTCTTTTTGACATATTGGGGATACCATTCATCTTAACTATCAGGTTTTAAGCGAATATTCTTGAGTTTGGGCGAAAACAAATGAGTCGCTTTAAGATTTATTTATCTTTGGGTCCCCCTCAAATCATTATGATCAAGCAATTTGTAAATAACATACTTACAGATTTCACCTATTTCTCAATTGCATTTTTCACTTTTCTTGCCATTGATATTTTTGTGAAACTTCAATTGGATTCGATGCCGTATCGATATATCTCTAAGTCTATAGTACTTCTATTATTGATATTGTACTACTTGAAAAATCATAAGGAGACTAGCAGGAAACATTTTAGATTCATGATAATTGCCTTAATCTGTTTCCTCGTAGGAGATTGGTTATTGATAGAGCCTAAAAATACCACACTCTTTGCATCTGGAATGATGCTCTTCATTTTGGGAAAATTGTTTTATGTCTTTAGATTTTCTCATCAGCGCGATTTCAGATTGGCTAGATTATTTCCTTTTTTAGTGGTTTGTTTCCTATATATAGCAGGACTTATGAATCTTATTTACGATAATTTGCATCAGTTGTTTTTTCCTGTAATAATCTATTTTTTTACTTCTGTAATTGTATTGCAATTTGCTTTTTTAAGAAAAGTCGATGTGAATAAATTGAGTTATTTATTGGTGTTTATTGGGATAGTATTATCCATACTATCTGATAGTATTACAGCACTTAAGATCTTTTATATACCTAATTTCGCCTATGAAAAGATCACAATTGTGCTTTTTTATGGTATAGGGCAATATCTAATCGTATTGGGGGTCATGAAAGAAGTGAAACAACCAGAAGACGATTTATTAGTATCTTCGGCAAACTATCTTTAATTTATTTTTTTCACTCTCTTTAATTCCAAAAGATTGGTTGGGTTGATTCCTAGCCCATGCACGTTTTTTCTTGTGAAACGCACGACCTGGTCATAAAACATTGGGACTATTGGCGCTTTGCTCATGACCAACGAATCCATTTTCCTATAAAGCATGCTTCTTTTTAAGGGGTCTATTTCTAAAAATGCATCTTCATACCACGCGTCAAATATTTTACTTTTAAAATGAGTGTAATTTGGTCCATTAGGAGCGAAATTCTTGCTATAATAAAGAGAGAGGTAATTTTCAGCATCAGGATAATCCGCCACCCAACTTGCCCTGAACATATCCAATTTACCGTTTGCCTTGGATTCTTTCAAGGCGGATGCAGGAATGACATCCACATTAACACCAAGTCCAGTTTTCTGTAGTTCGCGTTGTATGTATTCGCAGAAACTTAAATACTCACCAGTGGTTGTTAGAGTTATTTCTGGGTTTTGGATACCAGATTCGATAATGAACTGTTGGACCAGATCTTTTGCTTTTTCAGGGTCATATTTAAAGCCTAGAGAAGGGTCAAATCCTGGCAATCCTTTAGGAATGAATCCTCCTGTTGCAGGAGTACCAATGCCATTTCGTAAATAAACGATCATCTTTTGTCTATCAAACCCATGATTTATAGCTTTTCGAAGTAACTCTGATCTAATTTCTGTTGTTTCAGATGGCATGAAAAAGGCTAAATATTCCGTATTCAGATATGGACCTTGTATCATATTGACATCGTTCACATAAAAATCTCGAAGTTTACCATCAGCTGTAAGTAGTTCATCTTTGTAGGATGCATCGAGACCTGATACAAAATCAATGTTTCCTTGTGCAAATTGTAAGAACTCACTTTGTTTGTCTGGTAAAAAGGTAGTGGCGACCGACTCTAAATATGGAAGATTGTTGCCTAGGCTGTCTTTTTCGAAATAATCTGGGTTTCTCCTGAATACTAATTTGATGTTTTCCTCCCATCGTTTGAATTTGAATGGCCCTGTACCTATCGGATTAGATCTAAATTCTGATTCATATTTTTCAACGATTTCTCTTGGAACTACGGAACAGTATTTCATGGTCAATAATCCTAAAAAAGCTGGAAAAGGCTGTTTCAATATAATGTTGAAAGTAGAATCATTTGTGGCCTTGAAACTCTCCACTTTTTGAAAAATCCAACTTCCTGGAGAGGCGATGTCATTATCAATGATCCTATTGAAGCTATATTCAAAATCCTTTGCAGTAACATTCCTAGTGGAGTCTAAACCAAAATGTTCGTGTTTATGATAATAGACATCTTTTCTGAGGTTAAATGTGTATTCCGTTGCGGTTTCCGAAATAGACCAACCTTTTGCTATGGCAGGAACAACCTTCATATGGTCATCCATTTGCACCAATCCATTGAATAACTGATGAGTGGCCCAAATATCTGCCAAGTCTTTCGAAAAAGCAGGGTCTAAAGAGGAGATGTTTTTGTGTTGATTATATCTAAATACTAAATGGTCGGTACTACTATTTTGTTCATTTTCACATGATATGAATAGGATCATACCGTAAATGACCAACAATGGTGCGATTGTTCTCAGTGAATTTGGGAGAAGCCGTTTTATCATGACAGAATTAGTTGGTATCTTTGTGTGCTCAACTCCATAGTAAATAGGAATGTTTTTGTAAATATAATGAGATTTCTGCCATGCGGAATTCAAAACCAATGAATCGTAAAAAAGTTGCTTTTTATACCTTAGGCTGTAAGCTTAATTTCTCAGAAACTTCTACCATTGCAAGGGGTTTCAGTAAAGAAGGATTCGAGCGTGTCGATTTTTCTGAGAAAGCGGATATGTATGTGATCAATACATGTTCCGTAACCGAGAATGCCGATAAGCGTTTCAAGACCATTGTAAAGCAAGCACAAAAAACAAATCCTCAAGCCTTTATTGCTGCTATTGGTTGTTATGCTCAGTTAAAACCACAGGAATTAGCCGATGTAACTGGTGTAGATTTAGTGTTAGGAGCCTCTGAGAAATTCAAGATCACCGATTATATAAACGATCTATCCAAAAACGATTTTGGTGAGGTGCATTCCTGTGAGATCCAAGAAGCCGATTTTTATGTAGGAAGCTATTCCATCGGAGATAGAACACGCGCATTCTTGAAAGTGCAAGATGGGTGTGATTATAAATGTACCTATTGCACTATTCCCTTAGCAAGAGGAATCTCGAGAAGTGATACTTTAGAAAATGTCTTGAGTAATGCTGCTGAAATTTCGTCGCAAGGAATTAAAGAAATTGTCTTGACTGGTGTGAATATTGGCGACTACGGTAAAGGTGAATTCGATAATAAGACACACGAACATACATTTTATGAGCTTGTACAAGCATTGGATGAGGTCAAGGGTGTTGAAAGATTGAGAATATCTTCGATTGAGCCTAATTTATTGAAGAATGAAACTATTGAATTTGTATCCAATAGCAAGATATTTGTTCCTCATTTCCATATTCCGTTGCAGAGTGGGAGTAACGATATTTTAAGATTGATGCGTCGCAGGTACATGAAAGAACTTTATGTTGATCGCGTGAATAAAATAAAGGAAGTCATGCCAAATGCTTGTATTGGGGTAGATGTCATCGTTGGTTTTCCAGGAGAGACCGAAGAGTATTTCTTAGAGACCTATAACTTTCTTAATGAATTGAATATATCTTATTTACATGTCTTTACATATTCTGAAAGAGATAATACTACCGCGGCCCATATGGATGGCGTCGTCCCTAAAAATGTAAGAGCTAAACGCAGCAAGATGTTGAGGGGTTTGTCTGTTAAAAAACGACGCGCTTTTTATGAATGTCAATTGGGTAGTTCAAGGAAAGTATTGTTCGAGTCAGAAAACAAGCAAGGCTATATTCATGGATTTACTGAGAATTATATTAAGGTGAAGACACCTTGGAATCCTGAATTAGTGAATACAATACGCGATATTAAATTAACTGAGATTGCTGATGATGGGTCGGTAAGATTTGATTTGCAAGAGAATAGTTTGCTTATTTAGTTTTTTTTCATTTGGTTTACGTAGTCTAACATAATTCAATAAAACAATGAAAAACTTCCTTTATGTATCCTTCGTATTTTTATTTGTTTTTATGTCATGTTCTAGTGATGACAATGGCAACACTGGTTCTCAAGATGACTTTACAGGAACTTACACCTTAACATCTGTAAGAACAGCCGAACCTCTTGACACTGATGATAATGGTACGTTTGATGATTCTGAACTGATCGATAATATCACCTGTGTTTCAAGTGTGACCTTAAATTCTAATAATACTTTTACATGGGGAGTGATTCAAGTAACAGGAGATGGTGGAAACGGTATCCTTTGTTTTCCTATAGAAACTTCTTCAGGTACATTTACTCGAAGTGGTGATGATTTTATTCTTAATGGTAATACTATTATCGGTACTATGACAAGAAATGAAAACGAACTTACGTACGTACCAGAATCATTTAATCAAGGGTTTTTTAATGGTGAAAATGGTCAGGTAAATGAAGGAGTCGCTGAAATGATCTATACTAAATAATTCAAATACACATAATAAAAAACCGAAGCTTTTGCTTCGGTTTTTTATTATATCCTTAACCCAACTGGCAGCATTCTTTTGTATTTTCTATTACTTCTAATAAATTTAGCAATTGGAGGGCTAGTAGGGACGACACTCACATTTAATTCAGCAATATGCTGTAAAACCGCTGTTAGGAATTCTTCTTCCAACTCTTTGGTATGTATATCGTCAGGAATTTCAAGTTTAGTCAAGAATATCTTTCGATCTTGAGATGCGTATTCAATTTTCATTAATTGTTCTCCAACTTTAAGTTCGAATTGTCGGAGAAATTCGTTGTCTACTAAATCTTCAGCATTAATCATGATAAAATTATTTTAATTCATTCTATTTAAAGCTCAATGAATTGTTATAAGATTCTAGTTAAGTATTATTCAATGATGTGTATGCAAATTCTTTGCCAATATTCAAATCGATAGAGAGCGATTGAAACTCAAGAATTCCAAGGACTCGGTATTGGTTTTTTAAAACACTGATTTTTTTAGAAATCAAATTGGAAATTTTCATTCCAGAATTATTTATTATTTGATAATTTATCAAAACAAAATAAGTAAAATGTTACCAACTTTGGCTGATAATTTTATGAGTTGAACCTCTATGAATGCTCACATTCATAATTTAGTGATTCTATTAAATAAATGTTGCAGTTGAATTATTTAATTTTGCATTACAAAGTTACGAAAATTATTGATACGTAAGTTTGAATAATTCAATAATACTAATGGATAAAGAGCTGATACATGTGTATTTAATGCCGGGAATGGCAGCAAATCCATTAATATTTGAGCATATAAAACTACCTGAAGATCAGTTTGTGATTCATTGGTTAGAATGGATGATTCCCAATGATAATGAAACATTGAGTTCGTATGCCAAAAGAATGTGCGAAAATATTCATCACCAAAATCCTGTTTTATTGGGAGTTTCATTCGGCGGCATACTTGTTCAAGAAATGAGTAAACATATTGAATTAAGAAAGCTAATTATTGTTTCTAGTGTTAGAAATAAACATGAATTACCAAAGCGAATGAAACTAGCCAGGCTTACAAAGGCCTATAAATTGGTTCCTAAAACCTTATTGGGAAATGTTGACAAGCTTGCAAAATATACGTTTGGAAAAACCATTACAAAGCGGATAGAACTTTATAGAAAGTATCTTTCGGTAAACGACAAGCGCTATTTATACTGGGCAATTAAGCAAGTTGTATGCTGGGAACAGGAACAATCGATAGCCGAAGTAATTCATATACATGGCGAAAAGGATGCTGTTTTTCCTCATAGGCATTTGGGCGATTGTATAACCGTGAAAGGTGGGACGCATGTCATGATTATCAACAAATACAAATGGTTCAATGAAAACTTGCCTAACCTCATTTTAAGTTAAATAACGGGTAAAGTTTGGTGATTTGCCATGAATGTTTAACTTTAGCCAAAACTAGTTATGATGAAATTATTACGTAATGCCCTATCCGTCATCGGATTAATTAGTCTTGCTGGATTGTTGATATTTGCAGTCCAAGACGCCCCGAGTGACGAAAATCTAGAGAAAAAAATTATAAACGACTATAATGTCTATGCGCTGACAGTTCCTGATTATCTGGAGTTTGCTGGAGAAACAATGCCACTAGAAAACCCTGATATTCTCGAACGAATGGATCGTGAGCTATTGGTGAACACCTATTGGCAGTCGAACGGTTTATTGATGTTTAAACGCGCCAAGAAACATTTTCCAATAATTGAACCAATTCTTGCTGAATATGGTATTCCAAATGATTTTAAGTATTTGGCAGTCATCGAAAGTGGATTGACAAATGCTTCATCTCCTGCTGGTGCCAAAGGCGTTTGGCAAATACTGAAAGGTACAGCAAGAGAAAATGGATTAGAAGTGAATGCTAATGTAGATGAGCGCTACCATCTCGAAAAAGCGACTAGAGTAGCATGCAAATATTTATTGAAGGCTAAAGAAAGACTAGGTTCCTGGACCTCTGCTGCAGCAGCTTATAATGCAGGAAATGCAGGAATTGCAAGACGTTTAAAAGCTCAAAAAGTCAATAGTTATTATGATTTATTATTAGGGGAAGAAACCGGACGATATATCTTTCGTATTGTAGCTCTTAAAGAAATACTGAATAACCCAGACAAATATGGATATAACTTTAGAGATAAAGACCTCTATAGTTTAATACCTACCTACACGGTTGATATAGATACCCCAGTGGTAAACTTTGCGGATTTCTCGAAACAATATGGTATCAATTATAAAATATTAAAGATTCATAATCCTTGGTTGAGGGAAGCTCATCTCAATAATACCTCAAAGAAAAAATACTCAATTAAAATCCCAGAACAGGGTTATTATAGTATTGAGCCATAGTTTATTTAGTATTTGAGGGACGGATATTAAATTCTTCTTTAAGAAGAATCTAAAATATCATTTCAGAACTACTTGAGATCAATTTGAGATTTATCAATGGTCCAGATAGTAAAGTACAAGTTTAGATCTAATGTGACTTAAAGCAGAACATTAGCGCCTTCGCTGCTTTTGCTGACGATGACCGCCATAATGCTGATTTGGCATTTGGGCCTTTTTCATGTTGTCTTTCATCATTTTTATCTGTTCGGTAAGCATACCCTGCTTGTCTAGTTTCTTCGCTTCATTTAGAAGTAAATTGGCTTCTTGCTTTCTACGCTTACTAAAAGCGATTCCTGCAAGATTGAGCTTTGCCATGGCTAGATCATGTTTCATAGATAGTCCGAGAGAAATAGCTTTCTTAAAAAACTTTTCCGCTTCATTCATATTAGACTGTGATACCATGATGCCATTAAGGTAATTATAGTAACCCTGCTGTTTCTTTACTAGAGCTGACTCGGGTTTCTTTATTCTATTCAGCCATTTTTGCGCACCAGGAAAATCTTGCTTACGTAATCTTAAAAAAGCCAACAAAATCAACTCATTCTTAAAGTAAAGGAAAATGAATATTCCCGCTAAAAGGATTAACATGATGCCATTACCGATATATCCTTGAGTGAATTGATAAATTGCATAGGCCACTATACCTGCAACTAGAATTAACTTGATATTCTTATTAAACATATTTAGTCTTGATTATTGGGATGCAAAGGTATTAAAAACAATTGGAAATAATTCTATTTTAAGATTTGCTAGAGTGAAAACTCTTCGTATATTTGCGCCGCGCTTTTGGGAAGAGAAGTGCTTAGAAGATAATAATATTATTCAAGAAGATAAAGAACATAGGTAATGAAAAGAACATTTCAACCATCAAAGAGAAAGAGAAAGAATAAGCATGGTTTTAGAGAGAGAATGGCTTCTGTAAGTGGGAGAAAAGTTCTTGCTAACAGGCGTGCTAAGGGCAGAAAGAAACTATCTGTATCTTCTGAACTCAGACATAAGAAATAATGATTAACAATTGTTAATATTTAAAGGTGTTACTTAACGGTAACGCCTTTTTTTATATCTAATCGATACCTATTTTTACAAAATTTTAAAAATTACTGATGCCAAAAAATCCTAAACTAAAATCTGTATTAATTATTGGTTCCGGTCCAATAGTTATTGGTCAAGCCTGTGAGTTTGACTATGCTGGTTCACAATCTTTACGTTCTTTAAGAGAGGACGGAATTGAAACTATATTAATAAATAGCAACCCTGCCACCATTATGACAGATCCCTCCATGGCGGATCATGTGTACTTGTTGCCACTGACTACAAAGTCTATTATCCATATCCTCAAGAATCACCCGCATATTGATGCAGTTTTGCCAACAATGGGAGGTCAAACGGCTTTGAATTTGTGTATCGAAGCTGATGAGAAAGGGATATGGAAGGATTTTGGTGTCGAATTGATAGGTGTAGATATTGCGGCTATTAATATTACGGAAGATAGAGAGCAGTTCAGAGAATTGATGCTCGAAATAGGAATTCCGATGGCGCCTCAAGAAACCGCAACGTCTTATCTAAAAGGTAAAGAAATAGCGCAAGAATTTGGTTTTCCCTTGGTAATTAGAGCGTCGTACACTTTGGGTGGTGCTGGAGCTTCAATTGTATATAAGGAAGAAGACTTTGATGAGTTACTTACCAGAGGATTGGAGATTTCTCCTATTCATGAGGTCATGATCGACAAGGCCATGATGGGTTGGAAAGAATACGAGCTAGAGCTATTACGAGATGCTAATAATAATGTAGTTATTATTTGTGCAATTGAAAACATGGACCCAATGGGAATCCACACAGGGGATTCTATAACCGTTGCACCTGCAATGACTCTATCTGATAGGACTTATCAGAGAATGCGCGATATGGCTATCCATATGATGCGCAGTATTGGGGATTTTGCTGGAGGTTGTAATGTACAGTTTGCAGTTAGCCCTGATGAAAAAGAAGATATAATTGCCATAGAAATAAACCCACGTGTATCTCGCTCCTCTGCTTTAGCATCAAAGGCAACAGGATATCCTATAGCCAAGGTTGCTACAAAACTAGCCATGGGGTACCATTTGAATGAGTTGAACAATCAAATTACGAAGTCTACTTCTGCATTGTTTGAACCAACTTTGGACTATGTGATCGTGAAAATACCGAGATGGAATTTTGATAAGTTTGAAGGGAGCGATAGGACATTAGGACTGCAAATGAAATCGGTTGGCGAAGTTATGGGAATTGGGCGTTCTTTTCAAGAGGCGCTTCATAAAGCCACGCAATCGCTAGAAATAAAGAGAAATGGTCTAGGAGCAGACGGGAAGAGCTATAAGGATTATGATCAGATAATCAGCAAACTAACTTATGCCAGTTGGGACCGCGTTTTTGTTATTTATGATGCTATTCAATTGGGAATTCCGCTGAGTAGAATTCATGAAATCACAAGAATTGACATGTGGTATTTAAAGCAGTATGAGGAATTATACCTGCTTGAAAAGGAAATTTCTACATTTACTTTAGAGACATTGCCACGAGATTTGTTATTAGAAGCAAAGCAAAAAGGCTATGGAGACCGACAGATAGCACACATGCTAAAATGTTTAGAAAGCCAAGTATATCAGAAGCGTGATGAAATGAAGATTCAGCGTGTTTATAAGCTGGTAGATACCTGTGCAGCTGAGTTTAAGGCTCAAACGCCTTATTATTATTCTACATTTGAGAACGAAATTGAAACTGCAGATGGAAAAGTATATGTGGAGAACGATAGTGTTGTAACCAAAAAGAAAAAAATAGTTGTTTTAGGTTCCGGACCTAATAGAATTGGTCAAGGTATAGAATTTGATTACTGCTGCGTTCATGGCGTTTTGGCTGCAGCTGAATGTGGTTACGAAACTATTATGATCAATTGTAACCCAGAAACTGTTTCCACAGATTTTGATATAGCAGATAAACTCTATTTTGAGCCAGTTTTTTGGGAACACATCTATGATATCATTAGACATGAACAACCCGAAGGCGTAATTGTACAATTGGGCGGCCAAACAGCATTGAAACTTGCTGAAAAATTGGAGCGTTATGGTATAAAAATAATTGGCTCTAGTTTCAAATCGTTGGATCTAGCTGAGGATAGAGGGAGTTTTTCAACACTATTGAAAGAAAACAATATTCCTTACCCAGAATTTGATGTTGCAGAAACGGCTGAGGAAGCATTGGTCGTTGCTGATAAATTAGATTTTCCACTTTTGGTAAGACCTTCATATGTACTTGGTGGGCAAGGAATGAAAATTGTCATTAATAAAAAAGAGCTCGAAGAACATGTTGTTGACTTGCTTCGAAAGATTCCGAATAATAAATTGCTATTGGATCATTATTTAGACGGCGCTATTGAAGCCGAAGCTGATGCTATTTGCGATGGAGAGAATGTCCAAATTATTGGAATCATGGAGCATATTGAACCTTGTGGTATCCATTCTGGTGATAGTAATGCAACACTACCTCCATTCAACCTTGGAGAATTCGTCATGCAACAGATAAAAGACCATACCAAAAAAATAGCCTTGGCCTTAAATACTGTGGGACTGATCAATATCCAGTTTGCCATCAAAGATGATATGGTCTATATCATTGAAGCCAATCCAAGGGCATCTAGAACGGTTCCATTTATAGCCAAAGCTTACGGACAGCCATATGTTAATTATGCAACGAAAGTGATGTTGGGTGCCAAAGTAACAGATTTCAAATTCGAACCAAAATTAAAGGGCTATGCTATCAAGCAGCCAGTATTTAGTTTTAATAAGTTTCCTAATGTAAATAAACAATTAGGTCCTGAAATGAAAAGTACCGGCGAAAGCATCTTGTTTATTGATAGTTTGAAAGATGATGAATTCTATAACTTATATTCTAGAAGAAAAATGTACTTAAGCCAATAATACCAAAGCTTATTTTTTGTCTAATCAAGGAATCCATCATCTCGCCATTGAACGATTACATCAATAAGTGATTGTGACAATCTAGGTGCACCTAAAGGCATGGCGCCAGATTCGCTTTCTTGTCTTTGTATCCTGCTGATCAATGTTCCATTTTCTGTTGAGTTTCTCACCTGGTTGTATGTTACTAGTGCTATCGGTGCTCCATTTGTTGGTGGGTCTGAGTGACAATTTAGGCAATTGGCATCAATTATCGCTTTTACATCATTTGTATAGGTTATAGGGTCTGGGTTTTGCATATCATCTTCGGAGTCATTTGAACATGCGCAGAAACTGTTAGACAACAACAATGTCATAAAGTAGATCATATATTTTTTCATGGGTTGCGAATTATAGTATTATAAACGTATCCAATTTTAGGGGAAATACTAAATCATCAACGTGTAATCTAGAAGAATAATGCCTAAAAAAAGAATTTTAGTGTCGATTTTAATAATAATTGGTGTGATAGGATATAATTACAAAAATTAAAATCATTGAGGCATTAGTTATGAAAACCTTTTGTTTGTTGGGTTTGATGTGGTATACGAAGGGAAGCTGTCTTCAATACCGATGAGAATATAATGATAAAACAATAAAGCTTTATGGCACGATTACTGAGTCAATTAACGCAGATATTATTATTGATGATGATGTCTTATCATATGTTAAATTGAATGAATGTACTTCAATAAAGAAATAATTCATTATTTTTAAAGAACAAGGGTTATGAAAACAAAATTACTTCTCATATTATTTGTTATTGGCATTTTTAGTTTAGATGCTCAAACGACACATAATTTAAATTGGTTTTCAGGAATAGGCCCCAATGTTGATTTAACTATTGAACCGGGCGACACAGTTATATGGACTTGGACTAGCCCTAATCATTCTGTAGAAAATGACCCAGCTGGTTCTAGTTTAGAATCTTTTGATAGTGGTATTATTTTTCCAACGGGAACTATGTTTTCGCATACATTTACTGTTGTTGGTTCTAACGATTATTATTGTGGTGTTCATGGAGCGGCAAGTATGTCTGGTACAATAACCGTTGAACCAGCGTTGGGAGTTGATGAGTATTCCATTTCAGATTTCACTATCTCACCGAATCCTGCTAAAGATCATATGAATATTGAATTACCCAGAGGTTTGGAAAATGCACGTGTGCAAGTATTTGATGTTTTAGGCAATATTTTAGTGAATCAAACTATTTCTGGTTTCGCAGCAAGAATGAACGTATCTAATTGGAACAACGGCATTTATATGGTTAGATTATCGTCTGATGGTGTTTCTCTTACCAAGCGGTTCATTAAACAATAAATCGTCCTTTCTTTTTTTTTGTATTAAATAAGGATTGATATTCTATATTTCTATCCTGACACGATAGTCCTTTAAATCTTTAAGATAGTTAGTATGTGAGAAATCTTTTCCATCAAATTCTTTTTGGCGTTCATTTTTGGTTTCGATGCGCTTTAGGGCTTTCAAGAAGCGTTTGACCTCAATTTCATTGTCAGCTATTAGACCTGGAACCATCACATTATTTCCAGCATCATCTTTGGCAACCATCGTAAAATAAGATGAATTACAATGTTTTATCTTTCCATTTCGTATATTTTCGGCCTCCACTCTAATACCTACCACCATGGAAGTCTTACCAACATAATTTATTGAAGCTTTCATACTCACGAGTTCACCAACTTCTATGGAGTTCAGAAAATCAACGGTATCCACTGACGCTGTTACACAATAAGTACCTGAATGCTTCGAAGCACATGCAAAGGCTATCTGATCCATTAATCTCAAAATATAGCCGCCATGAATCTTTCCATTAAAATTGGAATAAGACGGTAACATCAATTCAGAAATGGTGATACGCGTGGATTCTACAGATTTGTATATTATTTCTTTATTCTTCGTCATGTTCTTCTGCCCGTTTTAAAATAGTCTCTGGTAGTTGTTTTTTTGCCTTGGCACCCATTTTTTTAAGTTTCTGCACACTGGTTATGAGATTTCCTTTGCCTTCTACCAATTTATTCATGGCTGCAGAATAATCTGTCTTGGCAGCATCTATTTTTTTTCCAACACCTGTTAGATCTTTTACCAATCCTTCGAATTTATCATACAATGCACCAGCTTGCCTTGCAATTTCGATGGCATTGCGCTGCTGTTTTTCATTATTCCACATCGAGTCAATCGTGCGCAGTGTTGCCAATAGCGTCGACGGTGTGACGATAACAATATTCTTCTCGAAAGCCCTGTTGTAGAGTGAATTATCTTCATTGACAGCAACGGCAAATGCAGGTTCGATCGGAACGAACATTAATACGAAATCAGGAGATTCAATATCGTAAAGATCTTGATAGTTTTTATCTGATAACTGGTCTACATGTTTCTTTATGGAATTAACATGTGCTTTCAAGTACGCAGCTTCTTCATCTTTATCTGCGTTGACCAGACGTTCATAATCGGTGAGTGATACCTTAGAATCAATGATCATTTTTTTATTGTCAGGCAAGTGAAGCACTACATCGGGTAGGACTCTAGAACCATCTGCCAGAGTGAAACTTTGTTGGACGAAATATTCTCTATCTTTCTCTAAACCAGATTTCTCCAGCACACGTTCTAATACCAGTTCTCCCCAATTACCTTGCATTTTACTATCACCTTTAAGAGCTCTGGTGAGGTTAGTCGCCTCTTTGGTCATCAGTAAATTGAGATCTTTCAATCCCAATAATTGCTCCTTGAGAGCAGAATGCATGCTAATGCTTTCCTTCTGGGTGTCCTCAACTTTCTTTTCAAAGGTCTTTATCTTTTCTTCTAAAGGATTCAGGATATTCTTGATGTTTTCTTTGTTCTGTTCTGTGAATTTATTGGATTTCTCTTCAAGAATGGTATTTGCCAAGAGCTTGAATTCATTCCTTAATTCTTCTTGACGTTGCTCTAATTCTGCATCACGTTTTAGGTTTAGCTGCTGAAGATTTTCAAACTCCGTGTTTCGTTGGGTCAGTTCAATATTCAATCCTTCACGCTCATCTCGAAATTTGTCTCGTTCTATTTCAAGATTAGATATAGAATTCTTTAATTCGTCAATGTTTGAACTCATCTGATTCTGACGTTCTTCTAAGGTGCTTTTTTCGCTCTTGGCCTTTAGTTTCATAAAAGTGACGCCAAGAAATGCCCCAAGAATCCCAGAAAACAGAATGGAAAGTATAAGGATAAGATTATCGTTCATTTAGAAAGTGAAATTTATCAAAGATAAATTTTTAGTTTTAAAATTTGAGAACTATTTAAGATGAAGAAGATTAATTCAATAAAATATTGATATCATCAATTAACCGTTTTATTTCATCTGTATTTGTACCATCGTATATCCCCCTTATTTGCTTTTCTTTGTCAACCAGAATGAAATTAGGTGTATGAATGAAATCTTGCAATCCACCATCACCCTGCTCAACAACTGCAGAATAACTCTTGCGAGCTAATTCGTAAATGTGTTTTTTATCGCCAGTTGTAACATTCCATTTAGAATCAATTACCCCTTTATCGTTGGCATAATTTCTTAATATGGAGACACTGTCTATTTCTGGAGTGACAGATAGTGATAAAAACATGAGGTCATCATTATTGATAAATTCTTTTTGAATAGTGACCATATTATCTGTCATTATAGGACAAATACTTCCGCAACGAGTAAAGAAGAAATCTGTAACATATATTTTATCCTTGTAATCTGCTTGAGTAATGATTTCGCCATTTTGATTCATTAGTTCAAAATCAGAAACCATATGATTACTAGAAATACTCAGAAGACTTTTATCCACCAATTTTGGATTAAAATCGGTTGTACCTAGCTATCGTATAGCAATATGGAGTAATGTGCAGTAATACGGAGTTTTTAGCTGCTTTAATTTTTTAGAGAATAGTAATATGGAGTGTTATGGATGTATAAAGGTTTGAGCATCAACTGAGAAATTAATGCAGAATTTAGCTTTAGAGAATATGAGCCTGGAAAGTAAGCTGGCTTCTCGGTATTGGAAGTCGCCAAGAAAGTTATCATACACATTAAGAGTCAATTAAATAGGAGATTAAACAAAGATCAAAAATTGATAACAGCGATATAATGCATAATTTTAAAACCATAAACACGGAATCAGATACTGTTATGTAGCGTCTGTCTTTACTACATAAATTTAGGATAAATCCTATGGATAGTATAAATTTACTAAACAGAACAGCGCGTATGGTGCATTTCCAAAAAAAAACGAACCATACACGCCTACGTTAGGCACTATAAAAAAAGGAAAATATGAAAAATCTAATTAATTTCTCAAGCTTTACGTTTTCAATTGTCGTTTTAAGTATGATTATTATACAAAGCTGCAAGACAAACACAATTGAAGCTGATAATTACAGTTCTGAAATAATTACTTCTTGGAATAATAAAATAATGGAAATTGCCATTGCTGAAGATGATTTGCTAACACTAAAAGGAGTAAGAACTGAGGCGCTGATGCATGTCGCAATTCATGATGCCTTAAATGTAATTCAACCTTTATACTCCTCTTATTTCTTTGAAGGTAAAAATGCGAATGCCGACCCAATAGCAACTGCTTCTCAAGTAGCCTATGAAATAGCAATAAGTCAATTTCCAGACAAAAAAGAAGATTTAGAAGCAGAGCTAAATAAATGGTTGGTAACAGTAAATGATAGTGATTCTAAAACTGAGGGCATAAATTTAGGTAAAGAAGTAGCTTTAAATATTTTAAAAAACCGTTCAAGCGATAATTGGAATGGCGAAGCGGATTATACATGGCATCCTATGGCACCTGGAGTATATGCAGAATTTAATGAACACAGCGGAACACCCGAGGGATTCATCTTCGGTGCTGGTATGGCAACTGCTAAACCTTTTATGCTAACTAGTCTAGATCAATTCAGATCTCCTCCCCCTCCTAAAATAAGTAGTGATGAATACACTGAAGCTTTTAATGAAGTTAAAGCATTTGGAAGTTATGAGAGTAAGGTAAGAACAAAAGATCAGGCTCATTTAGCTATGTGGTGGAAAGATTTTATCGAAAACTCCCACAATCGCCTGGCCAGGCAACTTGTTGTGAAAGAAAATCTGAATCTTTGGGAATCAGCACGAGTTTTTGCATTGCTAAATATGGTAGTTTATGATGCCTACATTAGTGT
>RCNB010000501.1_pt1 | contig 26229 bp, 19 predicted proteins | sample 2041321 | NCBI WGS metagenome assembly RCNB01 (sample SAMN09708232, study PRJNA481090) | Marine sediment metagenome, whole genome shotgun sequencing project. | reverse complement strand
CCCCCGACAAAGGAATCAAGAGTTCACGCGCCACGTATCGGTGTCGTAGGGCAACTGCATGTCAGGGAAGGGCAGTTTGTGAATGCAGGTGATCCGCTCCTTACGCTGTTGGGCGAAACTGTTACAGGCGGTGGCTTAAACGCTGACAGGGAGCAGTTGAAGGTACTCCGGTCGCAACTGAACGAAATAGATATCCGCACAACGCTGGAGAAGCAACGTAGAGAAGCGAATGAAAGACAGTTAGCTGCTGAGACCAAAGGGCTCATTTCTGAGCGTAGTGCGCTTGACCAACAGGTAAGTGTTCAACGCGAACTTTTGGCCAGTTTGCAAAAGAACTATGACCGCATCAGTAGCGTCGTTGAGAGCGGTTATATAAGTACTGCTGAGTACCTGTCAAAAGAGGAGAATCTCATAAACAATAAGCAGGTACTGGCTAGCCTGTTGCAGCAACAGACCGCGATCGCCAGCCGGATTGTGCAAAAACAATTGGCGCTGCAGCGCGTTCCTATGGACAGTGATGAACGGCTGTCACAACTCGCATCGAATCAATCCAGCCTGAAATTGCAGGTAATCGAATTTTCGAGCAGGAAGTCGATCACGATTACGGCACCGGTGGCGGGAAAAGTTGCTGCGCTACAGGCGATTTCCGGTTCGTCGGTCGATAATCGCTCGCCATTGCTGACGGTTCTTCCGCTGGGAGGCCGATTGGAGGCGCATTTGTTCGTTCCTACCAGTGCCGTTGGATTTGTCGAAGTTGGCCAGGAGGTTCGCTTGCTTTACGGGGCCTTCAACTACCGCCGCTTTGGCGCACACCCAGGTGTCGTATCGGAAATATCCTCGGCCATGTTTTCTCCCGTAGACGCAAAGGCCAATATCGTTGTCAACGAACCGACGTATCGGGTAACCGTTCAAATAGGCAAAGAATCGGTTCAGGCTTATGGCCAGCGTTTTCCATTGCAGGCGGGAATGCTGCTAACGGCGGATATTGTGCTCGAAAAGCGATCCTTGATTGAGTGGTTGCTGGATCCGCTTACCAACCTTCGAGGTCGAACATGACAGCCGCGACACTGCTGCTGAATTTCTCAGGAAAGCGAAGCCTGCCGGTCATCCGCCAGGCAGAAGCAGCGGAATGCGCCCTGGCCTGTATCGCAATGATTGCCAGTTACCACGGGTTTAAGACCAATCTGAACAGCCTGAGAATGCGGCATTCAGTTTCGTTGAAAGGATCCACGCTGCAGGGTCTGATCACAATGGCCGAGGTCATGGGGATGAGTTCACGGGCACTGCGCGTCGAGCTGGAATCCGTTGATCGGCTGAAAACACCCTGTGTACTGCACTGGAATATGAATCACTTCGTCGTATTGAAATCTGTGACTCGCGGACGATATGTGATTCATGACCCGGCACTTGGTGAACAGCGATATACACGAAATGAGATTTCGGCAAAATTTACCGGTATAGCGCTTGAGTTGCAGCCAAACTCAGACTTCGTGCGACGTGAAGATCGCAAGTCGATGAGACTGACCGATATGTTCGGCAAAGTGACCGGGCTCAAGCGGGTTCTCGCCCAAACCCTGTTGCTTTCAATCATCGTGCAACTGTTTGTTCTCGCGGCACCTTTCTACATGCAGTTGGTAGTCGATGAGGTCCTTACAAAATACGATACCGACCTCCTTGTGGTGCTGGCCCTGGGATTCGGAATTCTGCTGTTGATAAAGGAAGCGGCGTCTGCACTTCGTGGCTACGTGATTCTCTACATCAGCAATATGCTTGGATACCAAATGGTATCGAACCTGTTTAGGCACCTTCTCCGACTGCCGCTGCAGTGGTATGAGAAAAGGCACGTAGGCGATATTCTTTCGCGATTTTCTTCAACCCGGCCAATCAGGGATCTTTTTACGGAAGGGTTGGTTGCCGTATTTATTGATGGATTGATGGCCGTTAGCACTTTAATCCTGATTTTTGTATACAGCACTGTCCTCGGTATCGTAGTGCTGGGTGCGTCCGGGTTATACCTGGTGCTTCGATTGACGCTCTACCAACCGCTGCGGCAAAGAATTGAAGAGCAGATAGCAGCATCTGCTCACGAACAGTCAGTATTTATTGAGTCAGTCCGAGGAATACAATCGATCAAAATATTCGGTCATGAGGCCGAGCGTCAGTCTCATTGGCAGAACAAATATGCCGACGTGATCAATAGCAGTGTCAAAGTTGGCAAGCTCAAAATCGGTTTCAATGCTGTCAATGGATTGCTGTTTGGACTTGAAAATACCGCGGTCATCTACCTGGGTGCGACCATGGTCGTTGATGGATTGCTTACCGTCGGGATGCTCTTTGCCTTTATGGCATACAAACGGGAATTCGTCGAAAAAATATCGATGTTAGTTGAAAGATTAATCGAATTCCGTCTTCTCGGTCTGCACCTGGAGCGAATTGCCGACATCGGGCTGGCGCTGCCGGAGTGTGGCGTACAAAAGGGTGAACCATCTATTGCATTGGCACGTCATCAAGGCGACCCATGTGGCGAGATCATCGTTGATCATGTGTCTTTTCGATATGGCGAGGGCGAGTCACGGGTACTAAATGACGTCTCGTTAGCAATTAATTCTGGAGAGATGATCTCAATCGTAGGAACTTCAGGTGGCGGAAAATCGACGCTCATGAAATTGCTGTTGGGATTATTTGAGCCCGAAGCAGGCGTTGTGAAATTTGCAGGGTTTCCGCTCGCCCGGTTTGGGCATGCAGAGTATCGGCGAAGAATAGGTACAGTGATGCAAGACGACACACTATTGGCTGGTTCAGTGGCAGACAATATCGCGTTCTTTGACTCGGATCCGGATCTGCAAAAGGTAAAAAACTGTGCCGAAGCCGCGATGATCCATACGGATATAGCTGCAATGCCTATGGGTTACAACAGTCTTGTAGGGGACATGGGTGGCACGCTAAGTGCCGGTCAGCGTCAACGCGTGCTTTTAGCTCGCGCGTTGTATCGTGAGCCTGAAATTCTGTTGTTGGATGAGGGGACAGCCAATCTGGACTCAGCGATCGAGGCAAGCATCATAAGTATGCTTGAGAACCTTAAAATGACACGCATCTGTGTCGCTCACCGCGAGGCTATGATCATGGCCTCTGACCGTATTGTTCTTCTGCAGGGTGGAACGTTGCACGAATTAGACAAAAAACAAATGTTCGCGACCTCAGGAAGACGACAAGTGGTGTCAGGCTAATACGGAAGCTTTCATCTGGCGCCGGCGCAGACCGAAGATCGCCCTTTAGCGATCTTCGACCATGCCAGCCGCCGGACCAAAGACTGTATCTGAGGGTCAGTCGTCTGTGCCGCCAATATACTTGTAAATAGCAGCACCAATGACAGCACCAATAATCGGTGCTACCCAGAACAACCACAACTGTGACACGGCCCAGTCACCCACATACAGGCCAACGCCGGTACTGCGCGCAGGGTTCACGGAAGTATTAGTGACCGGGATGCTGATCAAATGAATCAGCGTCAGTCCCAGGCCGATTGCGATTGGTGCGAAACCCTTTGGTGCCCGCTCGTCGGTCGCGCCAAGAATAATGACCAGGAACATCATCGTCATCACAATCTCTGTCACCAGAGCGGCCAACATGGAATATCCGCCGGGAGAATGCTCGCCATAGCCGTTCGAGGCGAATCCAGCCGCGACATCAAAGCCGGGCTGACCGCTGGCAATCACATAAAGCACGCCACCTGCAACTATGGCACCAACAACCTGCGCAATGATGTAGGGCAATATCTGATTCGCCGGAAACCGACCTCCAGCCCACAAGCCGATAGATACGGCAGGGTTAAGATGGCATCCGGAAATGTGACCGATGGCAAATGCCATGGTTAATACGGTCAGACCAAATGCCAGCGAAACGCCGAGCAGGCCGATACCAACATCCGGAAATGCTGCTGCAAGTACTGCGCTACCACAACCGCCCAGTACCAACCAGAACGTTCCAAAAAATTCAGCAACATAAGCTTTCATGAGTTTTCCCCTTTAATTGTTCTTATTTTACAAATCATTGTTAGTACGCCAGGCGCGGTGTGATTTGCTGGTTATCGGCAGAGCCTACTCTTCAAGATGACAGGAGCGCAAATATTTACACGTGCCGGACTGCCATCTGGGATATTCTCCAGCTTCTTGTTCGACCTGACCGACAGCTCACAAGTCAGCTGCAGTCGGCAAATGCCGACAGTTTCCAGTACTCAGTAGTGTGACGGTCGTCGCGTTTTGCCGGACCTGAAACGATAACATCAGAAGACGATTGTGCGTCATTTCTTTAAGCACGCTGGTGGCAAAGAACATCATGAGAATATCCTGCAAAGCTAGAGCTGTATTGACTCTCCTGTTGATCACGGGAGCATTGGCTGCGTGTGATGTGCAGAGTTTTGATGATGCTGCCAGCAGCTTCAACAGTACTTTACCGCCGCCGCCCCCCCCGCCGCCGCCACCTCCACCACCACCGCCACCACCACCACCACCGGCAGGGTTTGGCCCCAACTTTTCTGAAATTCAGGCCAGTGTTTTCACGCCCTCATGTGCGACGGTAGGTTGTCATTCCGGGGCTGGAGCGTCGGCAGGCCTTAACCTGGAAGACGCGAATAGCTATGCGGAGCTGGTCGGAATTGCCAGTAGCCAGGATGCCGGCATTGAGCGTGTAAACGCCGGCGATGCAAATATCAGTTATCTCATTCAAAAGTTGGAAGGAACGGTCGCAGGGAGCTCGCAAATGCCACTGGGTGCAGCACCCCTCTCGCAAACGGATATTGATGTAATCAAGCTTTGGATTACCAATGGTGCGGTTGACGATCGGATTGTGCCGCCGGCCGCGCCTGTCAAAGTAACTTCACTGGCGCCGATGCCAGGCGCAGTACTTACCGTGGCACCGACACAGATTGTCGCCGGTTTCGACCAGGATCTCGACGCAGCAACCATCAACACGAACACCTTTATAGTGACCGCGAGCGGTGGTGACGGAACATTCGGCGAAGCGAATGATGTGCAGATTATTGCAACGCTAATATCGGTACCTGGCGCAAACCAGCGCAGTGCGGTATTCGACTTAACCGGTGTCCCAATGGCCGATGATACCTACAGGGTCAGGCTGCTTGGTTCAGGCGCATCCATTATTATGGATCTCAACGCAAACGCACTTGATGGGGAATTTGGCGGCGGATTTCCGTCAGGCAACAACCTCGCGGGTGGCGATTTCATGGCCCAGTTTTCGATCAGTACACCCGTCGTGATCGGCCCAACACTGGACCAGATTCAAACGGTTGTATTTACGCCGACGTGTGCAACGGTCGGCTGCCATACGGGAGCCGGTGCAGCAGCAGGTCTAAACCTTTCCGACGCTGACACGAGTTTCGTTGAGTTGGTTGGCGTACCGAGTTCGCAAAATGCAGCTATTTCGCGGGTTGCTCCAATGGATCCGAATAACAGTTACCTGATCCAGAAACTCGAAGGCAATGCAGGTACGCAGATGCCCCTGGGCCTCCCCGCACTCGACCCTGCGGTCATCGCAGAAATTCGCCTGTGGATTACAAACGACGCACTACGCCAATAATGCGGCAATAAACGCTGCCTCAATTATTGCCTGGCGAGGCCCGGAAACCTATCCGTCGCGAACTGCGCATGACACGATGTGCATGCTTCCAGCATCCTGGAAAAATAAAAGTTCTGTAACTCGGTGTTTTGCAGTTCGGCCTGGCCTGCAAGTTTGCCGGCCAATCCGTGAAAATTTCGATCCAGCGTAACGAACCCGACCGGGACCGCACTCATCAGATCCTTCTTGTCCTGCTCCGTTAATGATTGTTTGAGAATGAAACTGTCACGTACTGCGCTGGCCAGCCGGTTAACGGTTGCATGATCACCAGCAGCAATCGCGAGCGCCAGGTCGCCGGTAGCCTCTGCAACCTGCTGCATTTCATCAGCAAGCAGCGATTTTAGCCTGGGAGTTAGTTTTGGCCCGACCGGATCGGCAGCATTTGCTCCGGCAAATATAGCCAATACGCCGATTACGACAACAATCGTATGTTTCACTTTTGCTCCTCGCGGAAAATGTTTTCGCGTAATTGATGAATTCAATGTCACCGTCACTTTTCGACAGCCACTATAATTGAATATAGTGTTTCCGGTTCAGTGGATTTAATTTATCGCCGTTTGCGTATAATGTCCGCGGACATATCGAGAGGACGATTTTGATGCTGACACGACGCGATTATCTCAAATACACAGCGCTTGCCGGCGCCAGCCTTACCATTCAGCCTGGATTATTGCAGGCGCTTGAGAACGGTGAGCTCATTACCAGGGCGATCCCGTCTTCCGGTGAAAAATTGCCGATTGTTGGGCTCGGTAGTTCGGCCACATTTTCGTCAGTTGCACGTGGTGATGATGTGAGTGCATTGCGTGACGTGATGCGTGTCCTTTTTGATAATGGCGGCAGTGTCTTTGACACTGCACCGAGTTACGGTGCCTCTGAGGAGGTTGCCGGCAGGATTGTCCAGGAACTGGATGCGCAGGAGAAGGTTTTCTGGGCAACGAAAGTTAATGTGGCTGGTCGCGGTGGTGGCACGGCTGATGCGGCTAAAGCCCATGCACAAATTGAAAGATCGATTAAGTACGTCGACAAAGATCCTGTCGATCTGATCCAGGTGCATAATCTGGCAGATGTGCCAACGCAAATGGGCATTCTGAAGGAACTCAAAGAGGAGGGCAGGATTCGTTATATCGGCGTTACCTCCACGAGCTTGGGACGCTATGCGGATCTGGCCAAAGTAATGCGTGAGGAACCCATTGATTTTATCGGCGTGGACTATGCTGTGGACAATACGGGTTCCGCGGAAACGATATTGCCGCTGGCACAGGAACGCGGCATTGGTGTTCTGGTGTACTTGCCATTTGGCCGCACGCGGTTGTGGAGTCGCGTATCCGGCTTGCAGGTGCCGGCGTGGGCGCAGGAGTTCGGTGCCAATTCCTGGGCGCAGTTTTTCATCAAGTATGTTGCCGCGCACCCGGCGGTAACGGTGGTTACGCCCGCAACCAGCAAACCGAAGAATATGCTGGATAACATTGGCGCGGCCATTGGCGAACTTCCGGATGAGGCGACGCGACGACGGATGGTGGAGCTGGTAGAGGCGTTGCCATCGGCCTGATCGGCGCTTCAGCCGTTTAATTCCTGCTGAGCTGGCATTATCATGCGTATTCAGTCAGGAATGGATAGCAAGCATGTCAGGATTATATTTCGAAGAATTCACCGTCGGGCAGAAATTCAGGCACGGCATCACCAGGACGATAACTGAGGCAGACAACGTCTGGTTCAGCGCCCTGACACACAATCCGGCGCCATTGCATCTTGATGCGGAATATATGAAAGGCACGGCATTCGGCAAACCGATTGTTAACAGCTGCCTGACATTGGGTTTCATGGTTGGAATATCTGTGGGTGATACCACGATGGGCACGACGGTCGCAAATCTTGGCTGGGATGAGGTGCGCTTTCCCAAGCCCTTGTTTCATGGCGACACGATTCGGGTCGAGTCGGAGGTGCTGGGGCTTCGTGATAGCAAATCAAGGCCGGACAACGGCATCGTCATATTTGCGCATCGTGCCTTTAATCAGGATGAAGAGCTGGTCGGTGAGTGCAAGCGTTCCGCGCTGATGTTACGGAAGCCGAAGTGAGCCGTAGTTTCCTTTTTGTACCGGCCGACAGCGAACGCAAACTTGCAAAAGCGCGCGACACGGCAGCGGATGCGCTGATCCTTGATCTCGAGGATTCAGTTGCGGCGAGTGCCAGGCCGAAAGCGCGGCAAATTGCCCACGACTTCCTGGCTGACAAGGGTGAGGCAGAGTTGTGGGTACGTATCAACCCACTTGACTCGGAAGATGCACTGGCGGATCTGCGCGCGGTGATGCCTTCAGGTCCACGTGGGATCATCCTGCCGAAACCTGTCGGTGCCAGGGATGCGAATCAGCTCGCGAAGCTACTGGACGTGCTCGAACTGGAGGGTGGGCACACCCCGGGACAAACAGCGATCCTGCCCATCGCGACTGAAAGGCCCGCTGCGCTTTTTAAAATGCATGAGTATGCAGATGCAACGCGCCGGCTTGTGGCGCTAAGTTGGGGTGCCGAAGATTTGAGTAGCGCAGTTGGCGCGACCGCAAGTCGCGATGCCGCCGGCAACTGGCTGCCACCTTATGAACTTGCGCGATCTCTTTGCCTGTTTGCTGCATCCGCCGCAGAGGTTGCAGCGATTGATACGGTGTATACCGATTACCAGGACATGGATGGTCTGGCAGACTATGCAGCCTGTGCGCGGCGTGACGGCTTTGCAGGGATGCTTGCGATACACCCGGACCAGGTTGCTGTCATCAATGCAGCCTTCGATGCCAGCGCTGCCGAAATTGAGCGTGCGAACCGCATTGTCGAATTGTTTGCCGCTAATCCCGATGCCGGTACTTTGGGCATGGACGGCGAAATGATCGACAGGCCACATTTGCTGCAAGCGCAACGGATTTTAAAATCAGCGACACGTAGCAAATAACCGAATCTTCGCTGCAAGCAGAACAAGAACATCAGGAACAGGTAATGACAACGATAAAAACCTATGAAGTAGATGCCGAAACCGCGAGCCGTGCTCTTATTGATAAAACCGGCTACGACGAAATGTACAAGAGGTCGGTCGAAGATAACGAGGGTTTCTGGGCCGAACAGGCTGCGTGCATCGACTGGATCAAGCCATTCACAAAAGTGAAAGACGTTTCCTGGGATAAGGACGATGTGCACATTCGCTGGTACTACGATGGCACTTTGAACGTTTGCTACAACTGTGTCGACCGGCATCTTGAAAGCAAGGGCGACGACGTTGCGATTATCTGGGAGGGCGATGATCCGACGCGGGACCTGACCATCACCTATCGCGAGTTGCACACACGGGTGTGCAAGTTTGCCAATGCATTGAAAAAGCTGGGCGCAAAGAAAGGCGATCGAATTACTATCTATATGCCGATGATTCCTGAAGCTGCTGTCGCCATGCTGGCTTGTACCCGGATCGGCGCAGTGCACTCGGTTGTTTTTGGTGGTTTTTCGCCGGATGCGCTGGCGGGTCGAATTCACGACTGCGACTCGAATATCGTCATTACCGCGGATCAGGGAGTGCGTGGCGCCAAGGCGATTCCGTTGAAAGATAACGTTGACGCAGCGGCACAGAATCCGCAGGTAACGACGCTGGAGAAGGTCCTCGTTGTACGCAATACCGGCGCTGACATTGACTGGGTTGAGGGACGAGATGCCTGGTTACATGATCTTGAGGCGGATGTGGATGCGGATTGTCCTTGCGAGGAAATGGGCGCCGAGGATCCGTTGTTCATTCTGTATACGTCCGGTTCCACCGGCAAACCGAAGGGTGTTCTGCATACAACAGGCGGTTACCTGGTTTTTGCAGCACTTACCCATCAATATGTCTTCGACTATCACCCGGGTGATGTGTACTGGTGCACTGCCGACGTTGGTTGGGTGACCGGTCACAGTTACATTGTTTATGGCCCGCTTGCCAATGGTGCCATCACGCTGATGTTCGAGGGTGTACCAAACTATCCGACCGCTTCACGATTCTGGGAAGTGTGCGACAAACATCAGGTCAACACCTGCTACACGGCGCCAACGGCAATTCGGGCATTGATGCGCGAGGGCGATGAACCGGTTAAAAGAACCTCGAGAAAGAGCCTGCGATTACTGGGCACGGTTGGTGAGCCTATCAATCCGGAGGCCTGGGAATGGTATTACCATGTCGTCGGTAACGAGCGCTGCCCGATCGTCGACACCTGGTGGCAAACGGAAACGGGCGGCATCATGATCACGCCATTGCCAGGCGCGACTGCACTCAAACCGGGTTCTGCAACGAAACCGTTTTTCGGCATTCAACTGGCGGTCGTAGATGGAGAGGGAATAGTCCTGGAAGGCGTGGCCGAGGGTAACCTGGTTGTGACTGATAGCTGGCCGGGACAGGCACGGTCTCTTTACGGCAATCACAAACGCTTCGTCGATACCTATTTCACGACTTATGCAGATAAGTTCTACACTGGTGATGGTGTGCGACGTGACGAAGATGGCTATTACTGGATTACAGGCCGCGTTGACGACGTATTAAACGTATCCGGCCACCGCATGGGAACGGCCGAGGTGGAGAGTGCACTGGTCGCACACAAAAGTGTCGCGGAAGCCGCTGTGGTTGGATGCCCGCACGAAATAAAGGGGCAGGGCATATACGCTTACGTGACCCTGATGGAAGGAATCGAGGCAACTGACGAACTGCTGGCAGAATTGCGCCAATGGGTGCGTAAAGAAATCGGCCCGATAGCGACCCCGGATTTTATTCAATGGGCTCCCGGGTTGCCGAAAACCAGGTCAGGAAAAATAATGCGAAGAATCTTGCGCAAGGTTGCGGAAAACGATTACAGCAACCTGGGTGATACGTCGACGCTGGCAGATCCGGGTGTAGTGCAGGATCTGGTCGATAACAGGATGAATCGCTAAACAGAGTATGTCGTGGAGAAATACTGGGAGTGCGCTTCGCGTATTCGCGGCTGAAGCCGCTCCCACAACATATGCGCCAGACCCGTGGGAGCGGCTTCAGCCGCGAATGCTCTGCAACAAGAAAAATATGAGGCTAAGAGAAAAGAGGTGTTCTGGCTAAATTTCCAAACCTAAAACTGATCGGCGTACCCTGCCTCTTCAGTCTGATCTACCAGCTCTCCCAAGGGTCTAGCACAATCGTCGTGGGAGCGGCTTCAGCCGCGAATGCTCTGCTACAAGAAAATTAGGGACTATGAGAAGAGGGGTGTCCTGGCCAAATTTCCAAGCCTAAAACTGATCGGCGTACCCTGCCTCTTCAGTCTGATCTACCAGCCCTCCCAAGGGTTTAGCACAATCGTCGTGGGAGCGGCTTCAGCCGCGAATGCTCTGCTACAAGATAATTTAGGGACTATGAGAAAAGAGGTGTCCTGGCTAAATTTTCAAGCCTAAAACTGATCGGCGTACCCTGCTTCTTCCGTCTGATCGACAAGCTCTTCGACGTCATAGCTCTCTTGCGGTATGTGATCAACCACTGGCCTGACTTTCTGGCTGTCGCCCCTTGTTTCCAGGCGTTTATATTCAGCGAGATGCTTTTCATAGGAACGCACAAACTCTTCGCCGAATTGATGCGGCAGTTTGCCGGATCCCGCCTGTGTCATGATGGGATACAAATCGCAATATAGCTGCCAGTACTTCAGCTGGTTTAACTTATTGAACAACGGTTTCTTTTTTAGCGTCTTGTCGAAATTTTGCTGCAACTCATCGGGATCAAACCGATCTGCAAACTCGATGAAGGAGCTGATCATCGCCTCGAGCACTGCATCCTGGTGAAATTTAAGGTCGCGGCAAACCTCCCGGACTGCGTCTACAGGGCCCAGGTATTCGCCTTCTTTGCCGACCAGCAATTGCATCATCGAATCGCGCGTGTTCTCTGCGACTTTCAAGGGATTATTGTGGCGTGGTAGCACGGTCGTCTGATCGAGGCGAAACATGCTCTTTAGCGCTGTGCGACTGGCCAAAAGCTCGGTCGATCCATCCACAAATTCTTTCAGTACACGCCCGGCATTTTCCATGACCTCCAGCGGATCGGTCGATGGATGAATCTCCGCGCGAGTGATATCCAGACCTTTCATAAACGCGTCCAGCAATTTCGCTGTATTCAATGCCGTTTGCTGTGGCTTGGTGGGCGATGGCGCAAATGGATTAGGCTGACTATTCATTTGTGCGTCTTTCTTTTCAGGCTCGTCTTTTTCCTCGACGCCAAAAAGTGCTGATTCAAACTCTGCGTCACCGGTCAGCGCTTCTTCTTCGAGTAGCTGCACACCACTTTTCAGGATGTCTTCCTGCACCAGTTGCTCAATGTGATCCGGAACAACGGACATTGCCTCCGGTGGAGGCATGTCAAGCCCTTGTCCCTCATCCAGGCCGACGACAAATGAGAAGTCGCCCATACGCAGGCGGTCACCGCTGAAGAGGCGTCGTGGATTACCTTTGCCCAGTGGTTCTTCTTCATCGTTGACGTATACCCCATTGGTACTGACGTCAGCCAGGTAAAAGGCACCGCTCTGGAAATCGATAGTGGCGTGTTTGCCGGACAAATAGCGCTGCGGGTCAGGCAAAATCCAGTCGCTTTCCAGCGAGCGGCCGAGTGTGCCGCCATCCTCGCCAAACACGCGGGTGCAATCTTCCTCGAGGATATCCTCGTGCTTACTTACGATTTGCAGCTGCAATGGCATTATGTCTCTCAGATAGTTGGCTCACCGGCCCTGATAGCTAAGTTCCGGTTGTATAGACAAATATTGCCGTTTTAGGGGGTATTTTGGCTGCCGAGTAGTTCACATAAATCAATTTGATCTCGACGAAGAAATCTCCATAAACGTAAAAAAACGACCATATGAAGCTCTGTAGCCAAGACGAAATTACAGGAAGTTTCAATGACACAATTTGGGTACACTGGCCGCCATTTCCGCAGGTGGTGCGCATTAATATGGCCAGTGAAACACTCTATAAAGTCGTCTTCATGAACCAGGGGCAGGTTTACGAGATTTATGCCCGCTCTGTTGGGCAAGGGACATTATTTGGCTTTGTGGAAGTCGAAGAGCTGATTTTCGGTGAGCGCTCATCGGTTGTAGTGGATCCGTCTGAGGAAAAGATCAAGACTGAATTTGCCGGGGTGAAACGGACTTACCTGCCGATGCATTCGATTATTCGAATCGACGAGGTAGACAAGCAGGGCACGAGCAAGATCTCGAAGCTCGAGGGTGGCAACGTGACCCAGTTCCCTTTGCCGGTTTATACGCCGGGAGAAGGTAATAAGCCCTAGCCCGGACTAGTGTTGTTAGCTGATCAGCCGCGACAGAGGCGATTATTGCTGGTCGCCTGTCGATGGCTTCGGTATTATTCCGGTCTCTCGAAACCTCTGTGCCTTTCCATCAGGAAACACGCTTGTCCACAGCAGCAACCGACCCGCTGGTAGAAACGCCCAACATTATTTTGGAGTTGCCGGGTCAATCCGCGTTGTCGGCATTCCGACTGCAAAAGCTGTTGCTCGATCTGCAGCAACTGGACCAACGCGTCACCAGCCTTAGTGCGCGTTTCACCTACTTCGTCGACGTTATCGCGGAACTACCGCCGCAACAACGAGAGCGACTCGATACCTTGCTCCTCGGCGGAGAAGCAAGCGAATCATTCGCACCTGACGCACAACTAATTCTTACCGCACCGCGACCGGGCACAATTTCGCCGTGGTCCAGCAAAGCAACAGATATTGCTCGGGCGTGCCATCTTGATCAGGTCAACCGAATCGAGCGCGGTATATGTTACGCGTTGGAAAGTGAAAATGAGCTGTGCCAGGAAGACTTGTTGCTGCTGGGTGCGGCATTGTTTGATCGCATGACGGAATGTCAGTTGTCATTCGGCGACACGGCGAGCGTCTTGTTTGCCGGGCACTCTCCGGCAGCGATCACTACGATTAGTTTACTGGAAGAAGGCAAGGCCGCGTTGCAGCAGGCAGATCGTCAGTTGGGATTGGCTTTATCGGCCGATGAAGTCGCTTATCTCGAGGACAACTACCAGCGACTCGGGCGAAATCCGACCGATGCAGAGCTGATGATGTTCGCGCAGGCTAACTCGGAGCATTGCAGGCACAAGATATTCAATGCGGACTGGATCATCGACGGAGAGCAGCAGGAGGAAAAACTCTTCAACATGATCAAGAGTACGACCGCGGCCAGCCCGGATGGTGTGATCTCTGCTTATTCAGACAATGCCGCTGTGATCCAGGGTTGGCAGGGTGCACGACTGATGCCCGGCACGACAAGACAGTTCGAATATTCTGACGAACCTGTCCACATCGTTATGAAAGTCGAAACGCATAACCACCCGACTGCGATTTCACCTTTCCCCGGGGCGGCAACCGGTTCAGGCGGAGAAATTCGCGATGAAGGCGCGACCGGGCTTGGGGCGAAACCAAAGGCCGGATTGACCGGGTTTACAGTTTCACATTTGCGTATACCCGGATTTGTACAACCGTGGGAAACACCGTTTGGTCATTCCGAGCGCATGGCAACACCGCTCGAAATTATGCTTGAAGGGCCCATCGGTGGCGCCGCATTTAACAATGAATTTGGCCGACCTAATCTGCTGGGTTATTTCAGGACGTATGAATCTCGAGTGCCCGGATTGGCGGATCGCGAGATTCGCGGCTATCACAAACCGATCATGATCGCCGGCGGTGTTGGCAACGTGCGTGATGAGCATGCACTGAAAATAGAGGTGCCGGTCGGTGCCAGCATTGTGGTTATTGGTGGTCCGGCAATGCTAATCGGTCTTGGCGGTGGCGCTGCGTCAAGTGTCGCCAGTGGTACGAGCACAGAAGATCTGGATTTTGTATCCGTCCAGCGTGGCAATCCCGAAATGGAGCGCCGCGCGCAGGAAGTCATCGATCGATGCACCGCGATGGGCGAGAGCAGTCCGATCTTGCTCATCCATGACGTTGGCGCCGGGGGGTTGTCAAACGCCGTCCCGGAGGCAGTCGATCACAGCAAGCACGGTGCGGTTATTGAATTGCGCAACATACCCAACGCGGAGCGTGGTATGTCCCCGATGGGTATCTGGTGTAACGAAGCACAGGAACGTTATGTGCTGATCATCAGCAACGATCGCTGCGAAGAATTCGCCGCGATCTGTGCACGCGAGAATTGTCCACACGCGGTAATCGGCGAACTCAGCGGAGACGGGCAGCTGATTGTTACTGACGCGGAATTCGATAATCGTGTTGTTGATATGCCGATGAACGTGCTGCTCGGTAAAACGCCCAAAATGACACGTGATGTGAGCAGGCTTGCGCGACCTTCGACAACACTTAATATCGACGGTATCGCGTTGGAAGAGGCAATCTTTCGGGTGTTACGAATTCCTGCGGTCGCCAATAAATCTTTTCTTATTCATATTGGCGATCGCACTGTCGGTGGCCTTTGCGTGCGCGATCAGCTTGTAGGGCCCTGGCAAGTACCGGTAAGCGATGTTGCTATTACTGCGAGCGGTTTTGCGGCTAGCTGTGGCGAGGCAATGGCGATGGGCGAGCGCACCCCACTGGCGGTGCTCGATGCGCCAGCGTCCGGGCGCATGGCCGTAGGCGAAGCGGTGACCAATATCGCTGCGGCCGCTATTGAAAACATTGGCAAGATTCGGCTGTCCGCGAACTGGATGGCAGCCGCTGGGCATCCTGGTGAGGACGCCCGTCTTTTTGACACCGTCAAAACTGTAGCTACCGTCTGTCGTGAGCTTGGTATTGCGATTCCGGTTGGCAAGGATTCGCTGTCACTGCGTGCCAGCTGGCGGGATGAAAATGGTGATTTCGAAGTCGTCGCGCCGGTATCGCTGATTATTTCGGCATTCGCCCCGGTTGTGGATGTTCGCCGGCACCTGACGCCGCAGTTACAGTGCCTCGAGGAAAAGAGTCATTTGCTGTTGCTTGACCTTGCAGACGGCGCGAACCGGCTTGGTGGATCCTGCCTGTCACAGGTTTATGAGCGCTCGGGCGGCGACACGCCGGACCTGGACGATACAGAGCGACTGCAACATTTCTTTACGGCTATTCAGGCGCTGAGTGAGAAAGGTTTGATCCTTGCGTATCACGACCGCTCGGACGGCGGGTTGCTCGCTTGCGTAGCAGAGATGATGTTTGCGGGGCGACTTGGCGCTTCTTTGCAGTTGCCTGGGTCCGATAGCGATATGCTGGCACAGTTATTCAGTGAGGAATTGGGTGCCGTAATTCAGGTTGCGCACAGCGATCTGGCGGCGGTGCACGACGTACTGGAAGCCAATGCTGCCGGTTGGGTAGACATAGGGTTGGTCGAGCCCGACGACCAGTTCACGATTTACAATGACGACGAAGTTGTACTCAGGCTTGATCGCACACTAATGCAAAGAGCGTGGTCGGAAACCTCTTATCACATGCAGTCACTACGTGATAATCCGGCGACGGCTGTGGAAGAATTCGACGGTATTCTCGATACGAATGACCCGGGCCTGAATGCAAAAACAGGTTTCGATCCGTCTGAGGACATAACGGCACCGTTCGTTGGTGGCGCCAAACCAAAAATTGCCATTCTTCGTGAACAAGGCGTTAATAGTCAGTATGAGATGGCGGCCGCCTTTATGCGAGCCGGATTCGCCGCGACCGATGTACACATGAACGATCTTGTTTCCGGCGTCGACAGCCTGGACCAGTACCAGGGGATTGTCGCTTGTGGTGGCTTCTCTTATGGCGACGTGCTTGGGGCGGGTGGTGGCTGGGCCAACTCTATAATTTATCAATCCGTACTGCGCGATGAGTTCGCAGAATTTTTTGCGCGTAGCGATTCATTTTCACTGGGCGTGTGCAATGGCTGTCAGATGATGTCGCTTTTGCATGAACTTATCCCTGGCGCAGACAACTGGCCAAAATTTCTGCGGAACAGATCAGAGCAGTTCGAGGCTCGGCTTAGCCTGGTCGAAGTCAATGAGAGCCCGTCAATATTCCTCGCCGGTATGGCCGGCTCGCGCATGCCGATTGCGACCTCGCACGGCGAGGGTCGAACTGTTTTTTCCAGTGATGTGGCGTTGCAGAATGCGCAGGTTGCCCTTCGTTATGTCGATAACTACGGAAATATCGCAGAAAGATATCCGGCGAATCCGAACGGCTCGGTCGGTGGCATTTGCGGTCTCAGTAGCGATGATGGCCGTGTCACAATAATGATGCCGCACCCGGAGCGCGTCGCACGCACGACACAAAATTCCTGGCACCCTGAAAACTGGGGTGAGGACGGGCCGTGGATGCGCATGTTCCGCAATGCGCGGGTTTCGGTTTCCTGAGAGATTATTCGTCGCCTGTTATGCTGCAGCGTCGCGCAGTAAACCGATGGTGACATTCTGAATACGTCGTCAAACGAATCGTCAAACGAATCGCCAAATAAATCGCTGCTCCAGGGTCTCGGTCGGCTGGAAGCCACGACGCTCGTTGTTGGCGGCATAATCGGCACAACAATATTCCTCATCACGAGTAACATTGCCGAGTCGGTTGGCAGTCCGTTGCTCGTCTTTATCACCTGGATCGTCGCGGGACTCCTGGCCGGCGCCGCCGCATTGTGTTTTGCGGAACTCTCTGCCGCTATGCCGCAGACCGGTGGCACCTACGTTTTTCTCAGGCGCGCCTATAACTCTGAACTCATTCCTTTCGCTTTCGCCTGGATGATCTGTTTTGCCTACGGAACAGGCGCTATCGCTGTCGTGGCCATTATGGCGGCTACGTTCCTGGCACCGGTCCTGGATAGTTTTGGGCTCGATATTGCCGAATACATTAATGAAACTGCAGTGGTTCTCATTGTGCTCCTGACACTGCTGAATGCTCGCGGTGTCCGGTACGGGGGTCTGGCGCAGAACGTCTTGACGGCTTTGAAGGTCGCCCTGATTCTCTTCGTGATCCTGATTCCACTCGTTCTGATTGACGTGCAACCGGCGCGACTTGTGCAGGGCGGTTTTGGCGATGACAGCCTGGGTAGAACGTTGCAGAATGTGGGCAACGCCATGATTCTTTGTTTGTTCTCTTACAGCGGCGCCTATTTTGTGACGCACGTGGCCGAGGAGGTGCGCGAGCCACACAAAAATATTCCGCGCGCGATAATCGTGGGTTTTATGATTGTCTTCGGGCTCTATCTGGCAATTAACGTTACTTACATGTCGACAATGTCATTTGCCGATGTGGCAGCCTCTGAACATATTGCCAGTGATGTTATGGCGCGTGCTCTTGGTCCAAAAGGTGCCGTGGTAACCGCGTTTGTTATTTTCTGTTCTGCAGTGGGTGTGTTGAACGCACAACTTCTGAATTACCCGCGGATCGTGTTTGCGTTGGCTCGTGATGGCTATTTTTTCAAACGCATCGCCATAATCAACAAGCGAAGTCGTGCGCCATCTAACGCGATTGTGCTTTTGGGGGTTTTGTCATCAATTTTCGCGCTAAGTGGGAGCTACGTAGAGATACTTGGATATATCGCGTTTGTTATTCATTTTTTCGTTTGTCTTGCCGTGCTCGCGGTGATCGTTTTACGCATTCGTGAACCGGATTTGCAGCGCCCTTACAAAGTATGGGGCTACCCGTTTACACCGGTCGCGTTTCTGCTTATTTCGGCGGTTTATTTAGTTAACCTTATTGTCAGCAAACCCGTGGCTGTTTTGACCGGCGTTAGTATCGTCCTGGTTGGAGTGCCGTTTTTTTACTACTGGCGCAGGAAAAGGATTTCCCATGCCATATCCTGAATTTCTACGAGTCGCCCGACAGAGATCGCAGCAAAACGCCACTTCTGCGACTATAATCAAAAGACACCACCCTATTTTCCCGGAGCGCATCATGCACCGAAGAATCCTGGCTTTTGTTGCCGTATTAATTATCCCTGTTCTTTCGATGGCCCAGGATCAGCAAAGTTATCAATGCACATTCGGCGAGTTAATCCGACGTGTAGAGATATTCTCCGAACCCGGCGTGGCAGTACCCTGTGAGGTGCACTATTACAAAGACACAGAGGCGCCCGGAGAACGACAGGTGTTATGGCAGGCCCAGAACGACGCGGCTTATTGCGCGAGCAAAGCGCAGGACTTTATTGTGACACTCACTGACATGGGCTGGGATTGTGGGCAGTCGGCGGAAGTTGACGAGGCCGAGCAACCAGGTATGGCAGATGACACCGATGCGCTGACACCTGCGGATGAAATCGAGCTGGAAGAGCCGCGTTAGGATTAATCGATCAGGCGGAAGATTTCAGCCCGCCATTTCCTTCGCGGACAAAAAATTGTCGTACCTTAATGGCGCGGGTGAGTTTTCCACGGCGCACGAAGCATTGATAAAACATATCTTTTAAGACTTCCAGCAATACACCGGCCTGGGCACGGTTGAGCAGGGGAATATCTTCTTCTTCGCCAGCTTCGAAAATGACTCGTTTGATGGGATCGAAGCTGTCATCGTCTATTTCAGCAATTCCCTGTGCGATCATCACTTCATCAAACGCACGCAACTTGCCGTTTTCTCCCAACGCGGAAAAAGAACTTGCGGCTGCTCTGCGACACATTGAGGCAAATGCATTGAAGTGGTTGTTTGAGTAACAGGAGAGAGCTTCCCGGAACAGCACCTCTACATGTTTTGGTAAGTAGGAGAAAGCGAAGCGTTCTTTCGGTCGTTCAAGCTCGATAAAATTCCTGTAGAGCTCGACGGTATTTTCGCTGAACTCTTTGACCGCATAGCGGAGGAAAACGGGCGCACTGCAAGCGTCGCATTGATAGACGACGCCAATATGTTTTGGTCGCACCGCGTTAAGATTTTCGAATTCCGGAGCTGACTGTAACGTCATATGCGAGTAAACGCCGCAATAGGGGCACTCCAGGCCGAATTGCTCGTTCGCCTGATCGTGTAGTCCTTTGCCTCGCTCAACGATGATCGCCATGATTATTTTTCTTTCCAACTCTGCCTGTTGTTATTTTTAGCCAGTCCAGACAGTGCGTTAGCAGTATATCCTCAAGTTTCGCCCGCGCTTGTGCTGGTTAGACATAATACGAGAAAGTTGCGTCAGACCCGCGGCCGTCCCATAAACTCGAATTCGGTGCCCGGAGGAAGCATCAAGTTGCCTTGAATAGCTCGCAATCGCCCGCTGGGCGGGCTCCTACATTACTAATAAGCACTGTAGAAGCCCACCCAGCGGGCGATAGCGCAAATCCCCAAAAACCCCGGCAATGCTATTTAGCACTGTAGGAGCCCGCCCAGCGGGCGATTGCGCAAACCCCCAAAATCACCGGCAATGCTAATTAGCAATGTAGGAGCCCGCCCAGCGGGCGATAGCGCAAATCCCCAAAATCACCGGCAATGCTATTTAGCACTGCAGGAGCCCGCCCAGCGGGCGATAGCACAAATCCCCAAAATTACCGGCAATGCTAATTAGCACTGTAGGAGCCCGCCCAGCGGGCGATTGCGCAAATCCCCAAAATCACCGGCAATGCTATTTAGCACTGTAGGAGCCCGCCCAGCGGGCGATTGCGCAAATCCCTAAAATCACCGGAACAATGCGCCAACGCTTCAGCCCACGCCAGCCCACTCGTCATTATGCGACAACAGCGCGTCAGACCCGCAATATTTCGGCTAAAACGCGCCGATTGCATCGCGCGCCCGGTCATTCGACGGGCGAGCGATTAATGCGTCGCGACTTAATGAGACGTCGTAGCGCGCCCCATCCACCATTGGCGCATAAGTGGCGGTGCCATAGTAGGCGTCGATTCCCGGTAGCAGTGTCGGAAATCGATGGGCGATTTTCCAGACATCGACCGGTGTGCCGGGGCTCAATGAATGCACAGTTCGCGGCTCGGACTGTTCGCGAGCAATCTCTGCATAGCGGCCGCTGAGTCTGTCCAGTTGATAAATTGGATCGAGGCCGAGGATTGTTGCAGGCGGTTTCCAGCTAACGATTTTCGCGTCGATCTGCCACTCATCACCGTACAGGACAAAAAACTGATCCGCCTTACCGTCAATCATTAATCGCGCCTGGAATTCTTCCGCGGAAATTCGCCTGAACTCGATTCGCGAGACCAGTTGTTCCCGGGTTAAGCGCTCATAGCTCCAGTAGCTGATGAGGAGCATGAATCCGACACCTGCGAGCGTGGCTGAGACCAGGCAACCGACGCCAGCGCCGCTCGCACGAACCAGCCTGAAACGTCGCGCGCAATTAATTGTCCTGAACAGGAAGAAGAACGTGAAAAATCCGAAAACCAGGCTGATGCCGATGAGCAGGCTCATGAGCTCGAACACTTCATGAGTGGGCGGGACGGTCGGTTTCTGTGCCGAGTGCAGCGCGTTCGATCTTGCGAGAGACGTAGCGGGGACTACGTATGAAGCAGGATCGGGCGCGATGCGCCGGCACAGCAAGCGACAGCCCGGCAGGTGTAAACCACAACGCTACAGGGCAAGCCGATCGATTCTGATTCATCTGCTGTTTTCCTTTAGGTGAGCCGGCACTCGTGAAGTGTTAGGGCTAACCGTCCAGTCTTTTGTATTTGATTCGGTGCGGCTGGTCTGCCTCTTTGCCCAGGCGGCGTTTACGGTCTTGTTCATAATCGGCATAGTTGCCGGTAAACCATACGACCTTGCTGTCTCCCTCAAACGCAAGAATGTGGGTGGCGATTCGATCGAGAAACCAGCGGTCATGTGAAATCACGATTGCCGATCCGGGGAATTCGAGCAACGCCTGCTCGAGCGCCCGCAGCGTTTCCACGTCAAGATCATTGGTTGGTTCATCGAGCAACAGCAGGTTGCCGCCTGCCTTGAGCATTTTGGCGAGATGTACGCGATTTCTTTCACCGCCGGAAAGCAGTCCGATCTTCTTCTGCTGCTCAGTACCGCGGAAATTGAAGCGGCCGACATAGGCACGCGATGGTGTTTCATACCTGCCGACCGTGATCAGATCCTGTCCGTCGGAGATCTCCTCCCATATGGTCTTGTTGCTATCAAGGCTGTCTCTCGACTGATCGACGCTCGCGATCTTTACGCTTTCGCCGAGCCGGATAGTTCCTGAATCGGCTTGTTCCGTGCCGGTTATCATCCGAAACAGGGTGGTCTTGCCGGCGCCATTGGGGCCGATAATTCCAGCGATGCCGCCCGCAGGTAACGTAAAGTTCAGCCCATCCACCAATAACTTGTCGCCAAAAGCTTTGCGCACGTCCGTTACCTCTACAACGACGTCACCGAGTCGTGGGCCTGGCGGAATATAAATCTCGTTGGTTTCGTTGCGTTTTTGATAACTCGCTGAAGAAATTTCCTCGAACTGTCGCAGGCGCGCCTTGGACTTCGCCTGCCTGCCTTTTGGATTGGAGCGCACCCACTCAAGTTCTTCCTGCATAGCCTTTTGGCGGGCTTTTTCCGTGGCTTCTTCCTGCTTCAACCGACCCTGTTTTTGTTCGAGCCAGGATGAGTAGTTGCCTTCCCACGGAATGCCATGACCACGGTCCAGTTCGAGAATCCAGCCGGCCACGTTGTCGAGGAAATACCGGTCATGTGTTACAGCGATGACGGTTCCGGAAAACTCTTCAAGGAAACGTTCGAGCCATGCGACCGATTCCGCGTCAAGGTGATTGGTTGGTTCATCCAGCAGCAACATGTCGGGCTCTGACAGAAGCAGGCGGCAAAGTGCCACCCGGCGTTTCTCGCCACCTGAAAGATTGCTGATATCGGCATCCCACGGCGGCAGCCGCAGCGCGTCGGCAGCGATGTCGAGCTTTCGATCGAGTTCCCAGGCGCCAGCCGTTTCAATGGCATCCTGAAGCTTGCCCTGTTCTTCGAGCAATTCGGTCATCTGCTCATCGCTCATGGGTTCGGCAAATTGCATGCTGATTTCATTGAAGCGATCGAGCAGCGCCTTGGTCTCGGCTACCCCTTCCTCGACATTGCCACGTACGTCCTTTGCAGCATCGAGTTCCGGCTCTTGTGGCAAATAGCCAATTTTAATACCGGGTTGCGGTCGTGCTTCACCATCAAATTCCTTGTCCAGGCCAGCCATGATCCTGAGTAGCGTGGACTTGCCGGAACCGTTGAGGCCCAGTACACCGATTTTTGCGCCGGGGAAAAAGCTTAAGGATATGTCTTTGAGGATGAATCGCTTCGGCGGCACCATTTTGGCCACTCGGTTCATCGTGTAAATATACTGCGCCATAGGAAATCAGTGATCCGATAAAACGAAGGCGCCATTATAGTTGAAAGATTCAGGTATGCTCAGCCGCATTGCCGAATAATAGTCGGGGGAAGGTTTGACGGCTCATAGCAAGCAAGCGGTTTTCGTCTATAAAGGCGACGAAATCGCGCGATATGGTTTTGGCGAGGATCATCCGTTCGGCATGGATCGCCATGATGTATTCCAGACCGAACTGGCCGGTGCAGGTCTTGGTGCCAGTATCCACTACGCCAGGCCACGCAGAGCCACAGTAGACGAACTGGTCTTGTTTCACTCACCGGATTACATCAAGTTCATTTCTGAGAAATCCACGGAGGGCAAGGGCTTTCTGGATGGCGGTGATACGCCGGCTTTCGCCGGTGTTTTTGATGTTGCATCCGATGTCGTCGGAACGACGCTTGCCGCGGTTGATGCGGTTATGGCAGGTGAAACGAACCGGGCTTTTGTGCCGATTGCAGGCCTGCATCATGCCGGCCGCGAACACGCCGCAGGATTTTGCGTATTCAATGACTGTGGCGTTGCCATCGAATACTTGAGGAAAAAACATAAATTGCAACGCATCGCGTATATCGACATCGATGCACACCATGGCGATGGCGTGTTCTACGCTTTTGAGAGCGATCCCGATTTGGTATTTGCGGACGTGCACGAGGACGGTCAGTTTCTCTACCCGGGCACCGGTGCCGCGAGCGAGACCGGCAAGTCAAGGGCGAAGGGCACCAAGCTGAATATTCCAATGCCACCCGGTGCGGGTGACCAGGAGTTCAAACAAGCCTGGGATGTTGTCGAAGCGTTTGTTGACGCCGGAAAACCTGAGTTCATAATCCTGCAATGCGGCGCCGACAGCCTGGAGGGTGATCCGATTACGCATCTTCGCTATACGGAGGAGGCGCACGCACTGGCAGCCAGGCGGCTTTGTGAGCTGGCCGAGCGGCACTGTGAAGGGCGGATTATTGGCACCGGTGGCGGTGGATATAATCGCAGGAATCTTGCCCGGGCATGGACCCGGGTCGTTCAGTCCTTCACGGAGGCATGAAACCCCCTCATTTGAACTGATATTTGGCCCGTTTGTGGCCTGCTCATGTACAATTGCCGCCTTTTTGAACCACCCCTCGTCCCGTCAGCCCGGACTAACGGACCAGAACCCCAAGAGACCAGACAACATGTATGTTGAAACTACCTCGATCGAGAATTTCGACGGCGAGTTATTTCGCGCCATTGTCGATGAAGCCCGCCGCCAGGAAGAGCACGTTGAGCTGATCGCATCGGAAAATTATGCGAGCCCGCGTGTTATGGAAGCGCAGGGTTCCGTGCTAACCAATAAATATGCTGAAGGCTATCCGGGCAAGCGCTATTACGGCGGTTGCGAATATGTGGATGTGGCCGAGACGCTGGCTATCGAGCGTGCCAAAAAACTTTTCGCTGCCGACTACGCCAACGTGCAACCGCATTCGGGTTCACAGGCAAATATTGCAGTTTGTCTCGCGTTGCTCAATGCGGGCGATCCGATTCTGGGTATGAGTTTGTCCGATGGTGGTCATCTTACACATGGCTCGAAGGTAAATTTTTCCGGTAAGTTATTCGATGCAGTTCAGTATGGTGTGGATGCCAAAACCGGCCTGATCGATTATGACGAAGTACAGGGCCTTGCGAACGAGCACAAACCGCGCCTGATCATTGCGGGTTTTTCAGCCTATTCACGCATTGTTGACTGGGAGCGATTTCGCAAAATTGCGGATAGTGTTGAGGCCTACCTGATGGTCGATATGGCACATGTCGCAGGCCTGGTTGCAGCAGGCTTGTATCCGAACCCGTTGCCCTACGCAGATGTCGTTACTACAACAACACACAAAACGCTACGCGGACCGCGCGGTGGACTGATTCTGGCAAAGAAAAATGATGAGCTGACCAAGAAGTTCAACTCGCTCGTATTTCCCGGCATCCAGGGCGGTCCGCTGATGCATGTGATCGCAGCCAAGGCAGTATCTTTCCTGGAAGCGATGAGCCCTGAATTCGAAGACTATCAGCGTAAGGTCATAGAAAACGCTCAGGCGATGGCCGAAGTTTTCATGCAACGCGGCTATACGATCGTTTCCGGAGGAACAGAAAACCATCTCATGTTGTTGAGCCTGATCGACAAGGACATGACAGGAAAAGATGCGGATGCGGCACTTGATCGGGCGAATATTACTGTTAACAAAAATACGGTACCCAACGATCCGCGCTCACCGTTTGTAACCAGTGGTCTGCGACTCGGCACACCGGCGATTACGACGCGCGGTTTTGGTGTTGAAGAGACCAGGGAACTGACCGGCTGGATTTGCGACATTCTCCAGGATATCAGTGATGACGTGATGGCACAGCGCGTTCGTGGCCAGGTGCTCGAACTTTGCAAGCGCTTTCCTGTGTACTCCTGACAGGAGTGCTATTCTGATATATCAAGGTGTTGTGGTAGCGCTCAATGTACTGTCCCTTTTGCAGTCACGAAGAAACCAAAGTCATCGACTCCCGCCTGTCCGGGGAAGGTCGACAGATCCGGCGTCGCCGCCAGTGCCTGGATTGCAATGAGCGCTTTACGACTTTTGAAAGTGCCGAGCTGGTCATGCCGCGACTGGTCAAAAGTGACAACTCTCGCCAGCCATTTGATGAATCGAAACTGAAAAACAGCATGGTCCGTGCGCTGGAAAAACGTCCGGTTTCCTCGGATGCCTTTGAGAAAGCTGTCGGACGCCTCGTGCACCGGTTGCGCACGATGGGCGAGCGTGAAGTGCCATCTCGCCTGATCGGCGAACTCGTTATGGAAGAGTTGCGCGAACTCGATGAAGTTGCCTACGTCAGGTTCGCCTCTGTCTATCGCAGTTTCCAGGATGTAACCGAGTTTCAGGACGAGATACAGCGGTTGCAGGAAATTTCGGATGCGAGCGCGAGCCGCGAACAGATGTCCCTGTTGCCCGAGCTCCTGGGCAAGAAAAAGTAAAAAGATGCCCGAATTCTCTTCGGCAGACTCTGATTATATGGCGCGAGCTTTGCGCCTTGCCCGCCGTGGCCTTTACACGGCGCACCCGAATCCGCGCGTTGGTTGTGTTTTAGTCAATAACGACAGCATTGTCGGCGAAGGCTGGCATCGCAAGACCGGCGAAGCGCACGCCGAAGTTAATGCACTTGATGACGCGAGCGGCGATGTCAGTGGTGCGACTGCCTATGTAACGCTCGAACCTTGTTCGCATCATGGTACAACACCGCCCTGCAGCAGCGCGTTGATCGAGGCTGGCGTAGCGGAAGTAGTTGTCGCAATGGTCGACCCATACCCAAAAGTATCCGGCAGTGGCATCGCCGCACTTCTGCAGGCCGGCATAAAAGTTCGTTCGGGCCTGATGGGTGACGA
>RCNB010000500.1_pt1 | contig 26239 bp, 22 predicted proteins | sample 2041321 | NCBI WGS metagenome assembly RCNB01 (sample SAMN09708232, study PRJNA481090) | Marine sediment metagenome, whole genome shotgun sequencing project. | reverse complement strand
CTAAAACCTAATAAATTGAGGTATTCAAAGTCACCAATATTCTGGTTACCTGATGTTCCGTAAGAAGCTCTTAATTTTAAGTTATTAAAAACAGAACCTTCCATAAAACTTTCACGGGAAATATTCCAAGCGGCACTTCCACTATAGAAAGTTCCGTATTTATTTTCCGGTCCAAATCTGGAAGAACCATCCCTTCTAATAGATGCGGAAACTACATATTTACCGTCATAATCATAGTCAGCAAAAAGACCCAGTGAAAACAATCTTCTCCTTTCTTCAGTTGAACCTGCACTTGTTGCTTCTGCAGCCACATCCTGATATGCGAAATCTGGCGATGGGAAACCCCTGCTTGTTGCAAACAGGTCAGTTAATATTCGTTCGTTGAACTCAACTAGTCCACTAACCGTTAAATTGTGAAGTCCGCCATAGGTATCACTATATGTTATAAGGTTATTTACGTTGTATTCCAGGACATTCTCAAAGTTATCCGTCTGAGTTCCGGGGAAATTAGCATCGCCTATAAATCCTTGCAATACGCCTCCTGCTATAGAACGGGTGGTTCTGTTAAACCTATTGTTTGTAGCACCTATAGAAAACCGATTGGAAAATTTATCAGAAAACTTAATATCCGCAAAAAGACTACCTATGATAAGGAAGTCTCGGTTATTCTCAGGCTCCGTTTGCAATGCTAGGGCAATAGGGAAACCAGTAGTTGTTGGATTGTAAACAGGCTCTCCCTGTTCGTCTAAAACTATATCGTTATTAGCATCTCTTAAATAAAGTGGATCCCATGGATTGTAGTCATACATTGCCCTAAAAGGATTCTGTACATTATTCCTATCCCTGGGTAAATCTGTCGTACTCCTGGCAAATGAAAGATTGGTACCAATATTCAACCATTCTTTTGCCTGGTACGTAGTATTCAGACGGGCTGATATTCTTTCAAATCCTTTAATATTGTCTATAATACCTGTGTTTTTGTCATAACCAAGACCAAGGAAGTAAGTAAGTCTTTCATCACCTCCGGAAACAGATAAATTAATAGATTGAATTTCTGACTTGCGAAGAAGTTCTTCTTCCCAATTTGTGTCATTCGCAAGAAAGTTTTGCAATTCTTCAGGTGAAGCGGATGCTCCCGGAAGGCTTTGAGCTGCATTGACACCAAGATCTGCAAACTGGCGTTCCAGCTCCAATTTCTGTGATGCATTCATAATATCAAACGGATCTTTAATACGCTGGCCAAAACCATAGGAAGATCTAAGTAAGACCTTAGCATCTCCTGATTTTCCAGTTTTGGTAGTAATTAATACAACCCCATTAGCACCTCTGGAACCATATTTGGAAATAGTGGCTGCATCTTTCAGGATAGAGAAAGTTTCAATATCATTCGGGTTTAAGTTATTAACAAAATCCGCTCCAAGAGGAATTCCATCAATTACATATAAAGGAGTAGTATTGGCATTAATAGAACCAACACCCCTAATCTGAACAAATGCAGTCGAGCCAGGCCTACCGTTTGCAGCAGTAACCTGAACACCTGCAGCTTGACCCTGAAGAATATTATCAATACTCGTTGAAGGTACAAAAGCCTCAATTGTCTCCGTGCTTATCGTAGAAACCGCGGAGGTATTTAGTTCGCTTGCTTTTGAACCATACCCAGTAACTACAACTTCCTGAAGAGTTTCCGCATCCTCTTCCATTTTCACGTTTATTACATTAGCTGCGCCAATGGTCCTATCCACAGTTTTTTGTCCCAGGTAACTAAAGCGCAATACCTTACCTTCTCCGGCGGTAATTGTGTAGTTACCATCAAAATCTGTTTGTGCTCCATTGGTCGTACCAACGACTACAATGGATACTCCGGGTAGTGGCAGATTATCCTGATCTGTTACATTACCCGAAATCGTTTTCTGTTGTCCATAACAGAAAGAAATGCTAAGCACCAAAAGCGGTGTTAACATCCAAGTTAACTTTGATCTCATTTAAATAGAATTTTTGAATTAGTCACGTCAAAAGTCTTAATTAAATGTTAACTACGCAAGAATTATCAAGGTTCATAGTCTTTTTTTGTTAAAATTACTCGCACTATTACGATATTGTTACAATAATGAAGAAATGATTAAATTATGTTTAATATATTCTGTTAATAAAATAATTTATCCAAAATTTTTAGGGTTTTGATTGTAATTAATCTTAGTAAATGTTAAAGTTTTATAAGGAACGTGAATTTGAAGCCGGAACAGATGAAGCGGGAAGGGGTTCCCTGGCGGGACCTGTTACTGCCGCTGCAGTGATATTGCCAAGTTCGTTTGCCGAAGAATCTCTTAATGATTCAAAGAAATTATCCGCATCTACCAGAAACAGGCTGCGACCTCTTATTGAAGTTAGTGCAATATGTTATGGTGTTGCACATATTCAAACAGATATAATTGATAATATTAATATTCTCAACGCCTCCATCCTTGCCATGCATAAGGCCATAAACAAGCTGTCTAAAGTGCCTAACTTTTTAATAGTGGATGGCAACAGGTTTAAGCCAATTAATGAAATTCCTTATAAATGTATTATAAAAGGGGATAGCAAATTTCAAAGTATTGCTGCAGCATCAATATTGGCTAAAACCTATAGAGATGCCTATATGGAAAAAATTCATGAAGAATTTCCGATGTACAATTGGAAACAAAATAAAGGCTATGGCACCGAAGAGCATAGACAAGCAATAATAGATTACGGCATTACCAAATATCACAGAAAGAGTTTTAAATTATTGCCAGAACAACTAAAGCTTGACTTATAATGTACACCTTTCAAATATTCCCTTTGAGTTAAGTTCCCATAAAGTCATTTCGTTTTTTTATCATAAATAACTTCCCTGCTAACGACATAGATAAAAGTAGATAAAGTTCTAAATTTGCTGCAAAGCATTATACATGAGATTTAAATTAGTTTTCACCTTCATTGTTTTTTGTGTCCTCTCCTGCCAGAAACAAAAAGAATCTACAACACCACTTTTAGATTATCTCCCCCAAAATGCTTCGATTATAATTAAAGTTAATAATCTGACGAACCTAAAAAGCGAACTTAAAAACAATGACTTTTTAAAACCACTGTCTTCAACAACGAATTATGACAATATCCTGGGAAGGACCAAAGCACTTGAATTTGTCCAAAGCGATACCAGCGGAATCCTTGTCTTTACTGAAATTGATTCTCTAAATTCCGAATTCATTTATGTTTCTGATAAACCCCTGAGTTTTATTAATCCTGATAAGAACGAAAGCCCCACTATTGAATCAGTCTCTTTTGAAGGCAGAAGCTATAATAGATACGAAATAGAGCAAAGTACTTTTTTTAGTATTGAACTCGATCAGCAAATAATACTTGGATCATCTCTTAATCTAATAGATGGCATTATTGATAACATAAAAAACACCGAAATCGACCCTATTCTTAATTCGCTGTTTGAAACTTCAAATATTGATAAATCTGCCTCTATTTACCTAAATCTGGAACAAAGTAATTGGATAGATGATTATGTTCTTAAAAAAGATACTACACTACTATTTTCTGGTTTTGCAGATTGGGTAACCTTTGACATAGAACCTTCTCAAGACTTCCTGCAGTTGAATGGTATATCAATTGCCACAGATTCAACCAAAAACTTGCTTAACCTTTTTAAGAATACAAGACCATTGGTTAGTAATATAAGCGTAAAAATGCCGGCAAAGACGGATGCATTTATTTCCTTTTCTTTTGATAATTATGATGTTTTTGCCCAAAATCAGAAGGACTATTTAGAGGCGGCGTTTAAACGAGACAGTGTATTCAATACCGTTGAAGAAATAGGCGTTCTTTTTATTGAAAACAAAAAAGCAGTCATCATAAGCACCTATGGTGCAGAAAACATCACGAAGTTTCTGGAGGATAAGAGTAGCAACAATGCCATATATATGGGTCGCGAAACTTTCGAACTTGTTAGCAACAAATTTCTTTACGAATACTTTAATCCGCTGCTTAAGGAGTTTAAAGCAAATTATTATACTATACTCGAAAACACTTTTATTTTTTCAGAAGAGCTTGATGTCTTGCAAGGGATAATTCGGGACAATAGTAGTGGCTCCACATTTGACAAAAGTATATTATATGAAACGGCGCGTAAAGTTCTCGCAGATGAATCGAGCATTGTTTTCATGGCTAATGCAAAAGGTATGGAAGACATTCTGAAAATGCATTGCACAAAGGAACTAATTAATGATTTTAACAAAACCGAAGCTTCCAATTATATTTTTGCCGGACAAATAGTTGCCGATGCAAATTTTTATCATACCAATCTGCTCATTCAAAAAAAGTATAAGGAAAAAGAGAGGAATACGATTTCTGCGCAATTCCGCGTAGAATTAGATAGTGATTTAGCTACTAACCCCCATTTTGTAAAAAATCACAGGACCAACAAAAAAGAAATTGTGGTACAGGACCTGGATAACAATTTGTATTTAATATCCACTCAGGGTAAAATATTATGGAAAAAACAATTAAAGGGAAAAATACAAGGCAAGATAAGTCAGGTAGACCTATACAAGAATGGACGATTGCAATTAGCTTTTACGACCGGAAATGAGTTCCTGATTTTGGATAGAAATGGCAAAGAAGTAGCACCTTTTAATATGAATTTCCCTGGCGGTAACTTAAATGAACTTGCGTTATTTGATTATGAGGGTAAAAGAAATTACCGTTTTGTCATTACCCAGGGATCAAAAGTTTTTATGTATAATTCAAAGGGTAAAACTGTAAGGGGTTTTAAATATACAGATACGGGCAGCCCTGTACTATCAGCACCCAAACATATTAAAATTGGCAATAAAGACTATTTGGTTTTTATGTTGGAAAATGGCGCCCTTAAAATAATGAATCGCGTAGGTAATTCGCGAGTTAAGGTAACCGAGAAAATTGATTTTTCCTCTAATAACACTTATTTATACAAAAATAATTTTATCGTCACAGATAAAAAAGGCACGCTCTATTCTATTAATACCAAAGGAAATGTTTCGAAAACAAAATTTAACTATTCTGAAGATCACGGACTGGACGCTACAAACAAAACCCTGGTTAGTAATAATGAAAATATTCTGAGTATTAAAGGAAAGAATGTAACGCTGGATTTAGGGGTCTATACCCATCCCGTTATATTTTATGTTCATGATAAAATTTACATTAGTGTGACGGACATCCAAAGCCAAAAGGTATATCTGTTTGACAGTAATGCGCTACCAATTCAAAATTTTCCGGTATTTGGATATTCCAGGATAGACCTGGATGATATTGATAATGACCGTAAGATAGAATTTGTTTGTAAAGATCAGGAAAATGCCCTCGTGCTTTACAAAATAAACTAAGGCTTTTTTGAAGACCATCTACACAGTAAAATGAACCGGGTATACAATTCTCCCGGATACTAAATCATTTTTATCTAATTTTCTTCATCAAAGTTCTAATAATTAGGTAATTGTAAGTTTTTTTTGACAAAAAAAGAAAACTTATGACCTCCCTGATTTACCTAAAATTTCGTACTTTAAAAGGCACTTAACACCACAACAATCATGAAAACACTCGCTCAGCTATTCCGTATTATTCTTCCTCTCCTTCTATTCCTGTTTGTAACTCCGGATGCAAACGCTCAGTTATTAAAAAAATTGGGAAAGGCAGCAGAAAGAGCTGCGGAAAACGCCGTTGAAAGAAGGGTAGAAAAAGAAACCCGGGAGAAAACGGATGCAGTGTTGGACAGCATATTGGAACCTGGAAAAAAAGGAGAACAAAGCAAAACTCCAATTCCACAAGGGGATGTTCCAAAAGACCCTGATATTTCGGATGGGAATGTCGCCAGCGGAGGCCCGAAATCTATAGAGGTGTATAGCAAATTCGATTTTGTTCCTGGTGATAAACTATTGTTCTTTGATGATTTTTCAAATGACTTTATTGGCGATTTCCCCTCCAAATGGAACACTAATGGTGGTGGCGAGGTGGTGACCCTGGCTGATTCTCCCGAAAAGTGGCTTGAATTTATTTCTGGATATAATTTGTATTTTATCCCAGATGTACCTGCACTTCCTGAAGAGTATACCATAGAATTTGATATTGAAACGGTGGGATTGGATAGTAAAACTTCATCTACTGCTACTTTAAGGATTGCCTTAAGTGATGACGATATGTTTAAAGAGGGTAGTAATTTTGTGCACGCCCATATTGCATTTTGTCAATATTCTCCAATAGGAATCAAGATGGAAAATCATATCAATAGCAAGAGAGTAATCTATAGTATTGTAAAGGCCGATCTCAGGGATGAAGTACTCAATCGGCCCCATATTTCCATTGCGGGGAATAAGCAACGTTACAGGTTATGGGTCAATGAAGAAAAATATATCGACATTCCAAGGATTGTGCCACAAGGAGGTGTCTTGAATACGCTGAAATTTCATATGAACAATTTTAAGGATGGCAAAGAACGGTTGTTCATCACCAATCTAAAGGTGGCCGAAGGGGGCTTGGATTTAAGAAGAACGCTAATTTCTGAGGGTAAAGTATCTACCAATGGTATCTTGTTTGACTCGGGCTCCGCCAATATCCAGCCTCAGTCTATGGGGATTATCAGGCAGATCTCACAGGTATTGCAGCAAGAAGTTAGTATGAACTTAAACATTGTAGGGCATACTGATTCTGATGGAGATGACACAACTAATATGCAACTCTCAAAAAAACGGGCCGACGCAGTTAGAAGTGCTTTAGTAGATATTTACAATGTTGCCGGAGACCGTCTTAAAACAGAAGGAAAAGGCGAGACAGTGCCCATAGGCGATAATGGCACCACTGACGGCAAAGCGCAAAACAGAAGAGTAGAATTTATTAAAATTTAAACTATGAAAATAAAACTTTTTTTAATTGGATTGCTATTTGTTTTTGCAATGCCAGTAACAGCTCAGAATTGCAGTAAATATTACCCTATGGAAGAGGGGACTACTTTAGAGTACACTTCTTATAATGGTAAAGGAAAAACTCAGGGAATCATTAACTACACAGTTACAAATGTAATTGATGAGGGCAGTACCTCATCTGCCACTATGGTCATGAAATATATGGATGATAAGGGCAAAGAAGCCTTTACTTCAGAATTTACCTATTCCTGCTCGGGAAACGCCGTAACGATTGACTATGAATCCTTAATGTCTAATCAAATGCTTGAGCAATTTGGTGACATGGAAATGGAAATATCCGGAACGGACATTGAACTTCCAAATGATTTGGAAGTCGGTCTGGAATTACCGGACGCCAATATAGCGATGAAAATAAGCATGAGCGGAATGAATATGAATTCTACGGTGGATATGATAAACAGAAAAGTTGAAAAACAAGAAACGATTACTACGCCCGCTGGTACTTTTGATTGCTATGTGATTTACAGTGAAAATCAGTCTAAAATGATGATGGCCAATCAAACATTTCCTTCACGCTTGTGGCTAGCCGAAGGTGTGGGCATGGTTAAGCAGGAAAGTTTTAATAAAAACGGTAAACTTATGTCAAGTACCGTGTTAAGTGCACTTAGTAAATAATATACTACAATTTAAAAACCGGGGTTAATTCCATGTATTTTGTTTGTAATTTGTTTCATGTTTTTCTGCAAAATGAATATAACATTCCTGCAAAATAGCCCATGCACATATACAACCATTATTAAAATCGAGAAATATGAAAACAATAACCTCAATAATTATTCTAAGCCTCTTTGGCGCTATATCCACATTGCAGGCCCAGACCGATCCGAAACCCAAAACCGAGGTCACCAATAACTTCTTGGATCTGCAGGCCGGCACCCTCGGCAACATCTTTGGTGATTCGCTTACAGGGGGTAATGGGGAGGTGAACAATTATCTTGATCTGGTAAACAAAAGCGATATGCCCGAAGCAGATAAACAAGTTTTACGGGACGCCTATCAGCGTTATTCAAAAACATTGGATGCACAGGGCAAGGATTCCTTGCAAGCGGCTATGACCCAACAACTACTGCTAAAAACAAAAAAAGATACCATTAAATAGATTAAAATACATACATCAATAAGCCATATCCCATGCAAAAAATATATAGCACTATCCTCTTACTGGCACTACTCATTTCCTGTGGGGAAGCCAATAAAAAAGAACAGGATACAAAGACCACTTCGGAAAATAAAATGACGGAAACGGCCGAGACCACCCTAGCTAAAAAAGAAGGCAATACCACCTTATTGTGCAAGATCAATGGCGAAGATTGGGGGTATACCACGGCATCCGGCTTGGTTTCCCGCAATAGCTCCACCAAGGTACGTACGGCTACGATCACCTTTGTAAAAAAACTGGATAAGGGCAGTGAGACCATACAGCTCGAATACGATGTGGATGACAATGCACTAACCATTGTTAGAGTGGAACTAAAACGCCCTGCCAAAGACGGAAAAACAATAACCGCCTTTTACAACCAATATGCGAACCAGTTGGACAGGGATCCGGAAGCAAGCATGTCTGGGACTGTCTCCCTGGACGAAGACGAACGGGAAGTCTCTGGCAAAGCCCTGTTTGCCATTTCCAACGACTATGAACAAGATAAGCTCGCCAACCCGGACGATCTGTTGATCACCATTTCCGATCTTAACTATTCCGGGGTGTCCTATTCAGATACAGACGATTTAAAAAAGTTGCTTAAGAAATAGACCTTTAAAAGCAAAAAGATGAAAAATGATATGAAGAGACTGCAATGTGAAATGGCCAAATTGCAGGAAATTGAAGATATGTTGGAAGATTGTGAATAATTAAGGTAGAATAGCACTAAAAATACAGGGGATTACACCCCGGTCTTCTCTTTAATGATCTGCGCACCGAAAAGTTCTGCAAAATATTTTAAAAGTTTTTCCTTTACGTCGTCCATTGAAACTTCTTTTTGTCCCAATTCTACATTAAGTGAAGTAACGGCTTTACCCTTAATTCCACATGGAATCATTAAATCAAAATAACCCAAATCCGCATTTACATTCAATGCAAACCCATGCATGGTCACCCAGCGGCTGGCACGTACGCCCATAGCGCAGATCTTCCGGGCAAAAGGTGTGCCCACATCCAACCAAACCCCGGTTTCCCCTTTAGAGCGTTCCGCCTTTAAACCATACTCAGCCAATGTCAGGATCACCATTTCCTCAAGGAAACGCAAGTATTTATGTATATCTGTAAAGAAATTATCAAGATCTAAAATTGGATAGCCGACAATTTGTCCAGGTCCGTGGTAGGTGATGTCACCCCCCCTATTTATCTTGTAAAAATTCACTCCCCTGGACGCCAGTTGTTTTTCATCAACCAGCAGATTGGTAATATCCCCACTCTTTCCCAAAGTATATACATGCGGATGTTCAACAAACAAGAAATGATTAGGGGTCTCCAGGAGGGTTTCCTCCCGCCTGTTTTTGATTTTAAGATCAACGGTTTGCTGAAACAACAGTTCCTGGTAGTCCCAGGTTTCTTTATAGTCTTTTAAGCCTAAATCCTGTATGGCAACCTTCTTATTCATCACAGGCAAAGATACAACCTTCAGCTGGGATTATTAAGGATTACCAAAGCAGCTATTACCCCGGGAACCCACCCACAAAAGGTTAAAAGCAGAACAATAAAAAAAGATCCGCAACCTTTACCAATGACCGATAAAGGCGGAAAAATAATGGCCAGCAACACTCTCCAAAAGCTCATAGTTCAGGTTTAATGATTGACCCCGTCCTTTAGCCGGACAGGTGTAATTATTGGACGTAATAATTTGAGTTTTGTTACAGCAAACAGGATCAAATTTTTACAGGAAATTATTATTAAACAATAGGCCCTGCACTTACAGGGCCTATATAAACAAAAAAATGAAACAACTTTAAAAACTGCTACTATGAAATTATAAAGAATTTTTATCAGATTCTGACATTTCACAAAGTCCTTTCAGGGTGTCTTCAATATCACCAGGGGTGCTCATTATTTTCATAAATGTACCCATTGTCAAGTCTGGCCAATGCAACGCAATTCTATATTTACCATGTAGCATGGTTGCCTCCTTGCCCTGCAATATAATTTCATAAGGCATTGCAGCTGCATGATCCATTCCTATTTTAGGTAAAAAATAGGATTCGCCATCTTCCTTGCTTTTCAATCCCACACCAAATACTGCAACCTTTTCCTTACTGTAAATAATCTTATAGACCTCCAATGTTTCCCCTTTTTTGGCTTTTAGATTTCCTTCAATTACCCTAAGCCCTTCTTCAAATGAAGAAAATTCATTTAGGGTAACAGGATCTGTGAAATAAGGCATCATTATTTTATAATGATATTTTTTAAGTTTATCGGCCTCTACAGTTCCACCAAAAGGGACAAAATCATTACCAATAGCGGAAAAGGTGGTTTTTAAATCTGTACTGAATTTTTCAAAAATACTTTTGTACGAGTTATAATTGTCTCTTAAATAAGCTCTTAAGAAGTAATCAGGATTTGTATACGAAATGGTAACCTCACCATCTTTCTGCACCAAACCTACTTTAAATGCTGATGCAAGAGCTCCTCTGTCAGCAACTTTTATAAGCGTATTTTTTAAATCATTGCGTGTAAATACAATCACTTTTAAAGAACTCCTATTCGCAGGATGGTAAGATCCCAAAACCTGAAAAGAATTTTCTTTAAGTGCAGCCAATACATCTTCAGATACCTGCTGAATGCTATTATCCGATTTACCAATCTCAATATATGGCGATATTTCCTGACTACTGGAATGTAATGCGAAACCTATTAAGGCAATAATACTGAATACGATTTTTTTCATTTTTTAAGGATTTATTTATAAACTATAGTTAGCGTATTTGCTGTTTTTTCTTCTTAAAGTATTGAGTAAGCTCAAAAACCATCATAATTCCCTCAACAATAAGTGATCATTTGAAATAAAGATCAAATGAAGAGAAGTTTGGGTAAGTAATCTATGATTTTTATCATGATTTTGAATTAGTTTAATAAGAGAAAACCTATTTCATACTAGAATGAAAATATTGGATTGATAGATTAGCGCATTGTACCTATATTTGCAGCTTTAACGACCAATTTATGCAACTTTCTGAGCAAGAAATCGTACGTAGAGAAAAACTGAATAAGCTTCGGGAAATGGGGATTAATCCCTATCCTGCAGCCTTGTTCCCCGTAGATGCCACTTCTGTGAGCATAACCAACAACTATGAAGAAGGGAAAAAGGTTATAATTGCGGGGAGATTAATGTCCAGAAGAATTCAGGGAAAAGCTTCATTTGCAGAATTACAGGATAGTGAGGGGCGTATTCAAGTCTACTTTAACCGGGATGAAATTTGTCCTGGTGATGATAAAGTCAAATACAATGAAGTTTATAAAAAACTGCTTGATATTGGTGACATCATTGGGATAGAAGGAGAACTTTTTATTACCCAGGTCGGGGAGAAAACCGTAATGGTTAAAGATTTTACTATCCTAAGTAAAGCCTTAAGGCCTTTACCCCTTCCCAAAAAAGACGCAGAAGGCAATGTCTATGATGAGTTTAACGACCCGGAGCAACGCTATCGCCAGCGTTATGTAGATCTGGCTGTTAATCCTGCAGTTAAAGATACTTTCATAAAGCGAACCAAAATAACCAATAGTATCCGTGAGTTTTTAAATGATAAGGGATATTTAGAAGTAGAAACTCCTGTTTTACAGCCTATTCCCGGAGGAGCGGCTGCAAGACCCTTTATAACACACCATAATGCTCTGGATATACCCCTTTACCTCAGAATAGCCAATGAACTTTATCTAAAGCGACTCATTGTGGGTGGTTTTGACGGAGTATATGAGTTTTCTAAGGATTTCAGAAATGAAGGGATGGACCGCACGCATAATCCCGAATTTACCATTATGGAGCTTTATGTAGCCTACAAGGATTACAATTGGATGATGGATACTACGGAACAGTTGTTGGAAAAAGTAGCCCTAGATGCAAATGGTTCAACAAAAGTTACTATGGGTGAGAAGGAGATCAATTTTAAAGCGCCCTATCCACGTATCCCAATCCTTGAAGCCATTAAGGAACATACGGGTTACGAAGTTGCCGGAATGGATGAAAAATCACTGCGAGAGGTGGCTATAAAACTAGATATAGAAGTAGATGAAAGTATGGGGGTTGGCAAGCTCATTGATGAGATTTTTGGTGAAAAATGTGAGCATCACTATATACAACCTGCGTTCATTATAGATTACCCAAAAGAAATGAGCCCGCTTACTAAGGAGCACAGGACGAATCCGGCTTTAACAGAGCGGTTTGAACTTATGATTAACGGGAAGGAAATTGCCAACGCATACTCAGAACTAAATGATCCTATTGATCAGCGTGAACGCTTTGAAGAACAGCTAAAACTGTCGGAAAAAGGCGATGATGAAGCCATGTTTATTGATCAGGATTTTATTAGGGCCCTGGAATACGGAATGCCGCCCACTTCGGGGATTGGCATAGGCGTAGACCGCCTGGTGATGTTGTTGACAAATAATGCCTCTATTCAGGAAGTTTTGTTCTTTCCTCAAATGCGTCCCGAAAAAAAGCCCCTGGAATTAAATGAAAGTGAAAAAGTGATTTTTAACATCTTAAAAACCCATAAATCCATGCCATTGGCGGATTTAAAAGAAGCTGCCGGATTAAGCAATAAGGCTTGGGATAAGGGTCTTAAAGGTTTGAACAAATTGGGGTTAACTAAAGTTGTAAAAGAGGACGATACCCTTCTTTGCAAATTAAATGAGTAATAAAAAAGATATTTTATCCTTATTTGTTTCATTATCAGTGTTTTATGCCTAGTGCATTTCATCGAATGAGTGTTAAAAATTGAAATAAAGACCCTGGTATTTTCGTTGTAATAATAGAATCCCAAATCTGTTTTTATGAAGAAAATCTACTTTCTGATCATTTTAGCAGCATTTTTCACTTCCTGTTCTAAGGATGCGTCTCCTTCTGATCCTGATCCTAACTCAACATTAGAGGCATGTTTTGAGGTGAGTAAAGAGATCCTTTTGGTAGGCGAAAACCTGCAAATAAATAATTGCTCTGTAGGAGCGAGTGCATACTCCTATAATCTTGGTAACGGCGAAACACGTACAGAAGAAAACCCTACTGTAGTTTACGGAAAGCCAGGAGATTATACCATCGCCTTAACGGTTTCCGATGAAGCTATGGAAACGAAAACAGTTTCCAAACAAATTCTGGTGAATGACGCTGTAGTGCAAGACTTTTTTATTTTCCCGGATATAGCAGATGGGTTTAACGGAATTCCGATGGAAACCGGCGTAAATCCGGTAAATGGTTTAATCTATTCTATTGAACTTTTGGAAGACATGGTTGGCCCCGGCGGTGAAAAATTTTATTATCGGGAATTAGATGAAAATTATTTATCCTCCTCAAATTATTTGGCGGACAAACCTTATAATTCAAATAGTGCTTTTGTTAACTTTTATCCGAGCGGAAATATGAATTTTGTGTTTTCAAGAACACTGGATGGTCTTTATGGAACTCAGGAAGTTACCTATAACAATGTATGGAATTTTATGAATGGAATTAGTTCATCTTCCAAACACAGTTATGGTTTCCTGGCAGAAGGTGCCAACTTCTATTACTTCGGTACGGAAGAAGATAGTGGTATCTACAAAGCGGCCGTTGAGACAAGGAATTCGTCAGGCGATGCATTCGCGGTGGTTCTGAATCCATTTGGAGATGCAGATTCCATGATAGGTGATATGATTGAAGTCGAAAACGGTTTTATCGCTTTTGGAGCGGTTTTTAGTAAAAATGATACCAATCCGAAAATAACAAACTACAAACCCTTGTTAATCTTCTTTGACTCCGGTCTAAATGTTACTTCTCATGTTATATATGAGGACTCTGTATTGGACACCAAAATTAGTTCTGCAAATGACCTGAACGGAAGTTATCATGTAGAACAGCTTTCTAACGGTAATATCGCGATGTATGCTAATGGTGAACTCACTCTGGCTAATGCAACAGGCACCAAGATATTATCATCTTATTTTGAGGAAACAAAGAATAATCAGGCTATGGTGTCCTTAGGAGATTCCTTTGTACTATCCAGCGATAAGAATTTAAGAAAATTTGACAATAATGGAAGTCAAATTAAAGCACTTAATTATCCTGGAAATTATCTACCTGAAATACTAAACATTAATGGAAATTTATTTTTTATTGCCGGATTTGATATAGAAGGAGAGGTAAAATTGTTATATGGCCTAACAGATACTAACCTGAATCCTATTAATTTGAATGAATAACATTTTACAGATAATTTAAAAGGGAGCAAGCTTGCTCCCTTTTATTTTTAAAACTAAAGTAAAAGGTATAGTTTAGAGCCTAAAATACACTAAATGGGCTTTAACAAGAAACTCGGACTTATATCCGGTCCGCTTCTTTTCTTCATTTTTACAAATTTGCCAAACTTTATTCCCGAAAATGAAAGTGCTAATAGCGTTATTGCCGTTGCCTTATGGATGGTTATTTGGTGGATTACTGAAGCCGTTTCCATTTCAGTAACAGCACTTTTACCGCTTGTACTTTTCCCTGTTATGAAAATAATGCCAATAACAGATGTGGGCGCCAATTATGGAAGTCCAATAATTTTCCTGTTTTTCGGAGGATTTGTTTTGGCATTAGCTTTGGAAAAGGTAAATCTCCATAAACGAATCGCCCTCAACATCATTAAAATAACAGGCACTACCCCCAATAAAGTGGTCCTGGGTTTCATGATAGCAACGGCTTCACTGAGCATGTGGATAAGTAATACAGCCAGCACAGTAGTTATGCTCCCCATAGCCATGTCTGTAATTGGTTTATTAATTAATGACGAAGATGGTTATACTAAAAATGATCAAAATTTTGCCCTTAGTGTTATGCTTGGCATAGCTTTTTCAGCAAATGCAGGAGGTATTGCCACCGTCATTGGAACTCCACCCAATTCTGTTATGATTGGGCTATTAGAAAATGAATATAACATAGAAATTTCCTTTCTAAAATGGATGACCCTGGGTCTTCCTTTCTCCGTAATACTTTTAATAATATCTTACCTGGTTCTGGTAAAATGGATGTATCCAAACAGAGAACTTCAGTTCAAGGCATCCAAGGAAGTAATAAACTTAGAATTAAAAAAATTAGGGCCTACTTCAGGTAAGGAAAAAATGGTTTTGGTCATTTTCGGTATAACAGTATTTCTATGGATTTTTAGAACCCTGATAAACAAAATATTCCCGGGTTTAGGACTTTCAGATACTATAATTAGCATGTTGGCCGCAATTTCTCTTTTTGCTGTTCCCTATAATATCAGAAAAGGTGATTTTATTATCAAATGGAATGACACTCAAAAATTAGCCTGGGGAATTCTCATTCTCTTCGGAGGTGGACTGGCCCTTGCAAAGGGAATGACTGTAAGCGGTATTGTAGATATTGTCTCCAACGCTATTGCTACCAGTGAGATAAGTATTTTGTTTACGGCTTCGCTTCTCATAATTCTTATGTTATTTATGACCGAATTGATGAGTAATGTTGCACTAGTTGCCGTTTTGGCACCAGTGGTCGCGGGAATTGCGATAGGCTTGGACATTCCAATCATATACCTGTTGATCCCGGTGACAATTGCCAGTAGTTGTGCATTTATGTTGCCAATGGCCACCCCTCCAAATGCAATTGTTTTTGCCAGTGGTTATATTAAGGTTCACCAGATGGCAAAAGTTGGAATTATTTTAAACCTTATCGCTGTTGTCTTATTGATCTTAGTTTTCCAATATGTAATCCCAATATTATTTTAATAAAAAAGCCCCGATACAATGATCAGGGCTTATTAATTTTCTACTGTTTTAATTAAAACAAGGGATTATCATTTATTGATGAAGTTCTTGCATAAGGATTAAAGTCCGCTGGTAAGAACTCTTCAGTTTCTAACTCCAATTGCATTTCGTCCATTGGATCAATGTAACTCACATTTCGAAAATCCGACGGATTTGCAAATACATCAAAATGTCTTGGTAAATTCTTTTCATTATCAATATAAACATAAACATCCTCCACATAAGAAATGGAATTCAGATCAAAATAATATTTATAAGGATCGAAATCTTCCGGAAGGTATTCTGATGTATTGAAACCAAGATCAAAATCTTCGTCTTCTATGTATACAATGCTGTCAATATCAAAATGATCATTATCACCATTTGTGTTCTGAGCATTTATACCATTAATAGATGTTACTATCAAAAAGCTGCTTATTATTGTTTTTAGTTTTTTCATAACGCTAATAGGTTAAAATTTTACGCAAAGTTAGAACAGGGAAATACGCCTATTATTGTTCTTCTGATACTATTAACAATTGACTAAACTGACCTCAAAAACGAATTTCTCAGTTGGCGGTGATAAAACTTGAGAACAGTTCAAAAGAGCACTACAAAATTTATCAAGATCACCGTTGCCTATTAGAGTTTTTAGCAATTCTATATTCAGCTATTTTAAGTTAAATTTTTGTTAATTTACTTTTAGACAGAGTAAAATGCTGAAAAGAAGGTAATCCAATAAAAAAAGCCTTTGCAGAACAAAGGCTTTTAAGGCGACTAACCCAATAATTCGATAGAAATAAGATCTTCTATCCCCTTATTATCTTGATAAAGGATCAAATCCAGCTGGCAAATAATCCTCAGTACTAAAATCAAAATCTAATTCTTCTTCATCTTCTATGTACTCTACAGAATCCAGATCCAAATAGAATTCAAAGGGATCAAAATCTTCTGGTAGATATTTTATTGTATCAAATCCCAGGTCAACAGTTTCTTCTTCCATATAGTTAATTCCATCTATACCGTTGGGATTCGCATATGCATTGAAATTTGTTGGTAAATACTCTTCCGTATCAAACCCCAGCTCTGTCATTTCATCTTCAATGAACACAATAGAATTTACATCAAAATAAACACTATAAGGATCAAAGCCTTCAGGAAGGTACTCCGCTGTATCAAATCCTAAATCTATAGAAGGCTCTTCTTCAATAAATACAATTTCAGACACCTTTATATCTTCTGGAGCTTTTACTGAAATTCTGCTTACAAGTTTAGGCGCTTTCCATATGGTTTCAGTCTCCATAGCAAGTAATTCATTACTATTTACATCTGCTATACTTACATGAATACTATCTTCCGATGTGGTACAATTTGAAGTTAATTTATTCTCTTGCGGTGTGGTGGTTGTGCCCAGCATTACCAATCCACATAATATTAATAATTTACTCATTTTTATAATTTGTTATTTGTTGATCGTTGTTTGAATATAAGACGGTCGAAAAATTAATTTGTTACACTATTAGCTTTTGTTTAACAGCCAAGGCTGTAATTTTTAACACTATTTACCGATGTGCTTTTAGTGTTTATATCGCTGTTATTCTGATAGTTATATTCTCCTCTTTTATGATATAAAAAAAAATATGCTTATGATTAAATTAACAATAGTTTCGAACATTTTTTCAGTTCTTTGGCCAATTCGTAACAAACCATAACACTATTAAATGGCAAATAAAATTATTCCGCTACTTCTTTTGGCAATAGTTGCTTTAGGTACCCCAAGCAATGCTGATGCACAAATCTTTAAAAAGAAAAAGGACAAAACAGAACAAACTGAAGGCAAGACAGATTCGAAAAAGGATAAAATACAGCCCTATTCCAAAGTTATTACCAAAGATGCTATCACGGATAAAGGGCTATTTAATGTACACGTTGTTGAGGATAAACATCTCTACGAAATCCCTGATTCCCTTTTCAACAGAGAAATGTTGATGGTAAGCAGAATCTCTAAAACGGCATCAGGAATTGGCTTTGGAGGTGGAAAAATTAATACTCAGGTATTGCGTTGGGAAAAGAAACCTAAAAAAGTATTATTAAGGGTAGTTAGTTATAATGTAGTTGCAGACGACTCGCTCCCGGTCCATGAAGCGGTGGTAAATTCCAATTTTGAACCCGTTTTATACACTTTTGACATTAAGGCCTTCAAAAAAGATTCTCTAAATCCTGCCACAGTAATAGATGTCAATCAGTTATTCATCAAGGATGTTAAAGCCATAGGCATGCCGGAGTTTTACCGTAAGCGTTATAAGGTATCCAAGTTGGACGAGAGCAGGAGTTATATAGAATCATTAAAAAGCTATCCGCTAAATCTGGAGGCAAGACATGTAAAGACCTATAGCGCAGCTAATCCCCCTTCAAATGCGAGCCTTGGCTCCATCTCTATAGAAATCAATAACTCTATGATTCTTTTGCCGAAAACGCCTATGAAAAGACGTTATTTCGATAAACGAGTGGGCTGGTTTTCCAGGGGTCAAACAGATTACGGCCTGGATGCACAGGAAAGTAAAACAATAAAATTCCTGGACAGGTGGCGCCTGGAAGTTAAAGACGAGGACATTGAAAAGTTTAAACGAGGTGAATTGGTGGAGCCCAAAAAGCCTATAGTATATTATGTAGACAGAGCTACTCCAAAAAAATGGGTCCCATATATTAAACAAGGTATTGAAGACTGGCAGGTTGCCTTTGAAAATGCAGGATTTAAAAATGCTATTCTGGCAAAAGATCCTCCTTCAAAAGAAGAAGATCCGGAGTGGTCACCTGAAGATGTAAGATATTCGGTGGTTAGATATTTGGCTTCTCCTATACCTAATGCCAATGGACCACATGTAAGCGACCCCAGAAGCGGCGAAATTTTAGAATCAGATATCAACTGGTACCATAATGTAATGTCTCTCTTACGCAATTGGTTTTTTGTTCAGACGGCTGCTATAAATGACGATGCAAGGGGCCTGGCCTTTAAAGATGAGGTTATGGGACGTCTAATTCGATTTGTTTCTTCGCATGAGGTTGGCCATACTTTAGGATTACCACATAATATGGGGAGCAGTGTGGCATACCCGGTGGATTCACTGCGTTCTGAATCCTTCACCAAAACGTACGGAACCGCCCCTTCAATTATGGACTATGCCCGTTTTAATTATGTGGCGCAACCTGGAGACGGCGATGTGGCACTTATGCCTAATATTGGATTTTATGACAAATATGCAATCAAGTGGGGCTACAAACCCATCTTGAACAAAACAGATAAGGAAGAGAAGAAAATTCTGGATGGTTGGATTCTTGAACATGCCGGGGACCCGCTTTACCGTTTTGGACGCCAGCAGGTAGGAGATGTGGTTGACCCAAGTTCTCAGACAGAAGATCTGGGAGACAACGCAATAAAAGCAGGCAAATACGGGATTGAGAATTTAAAAAGGATTGTTCCTAATTTGATTAAATGGACAGAAGAGGATGGAAAAAATTATGATGATCTGGAAAAATTATACGGTCAGGTAGTTGGGCAGTTCAACAGATATATGGGACATGTCTCAAATAACATTGGAGGCGTTTATGAATATTACAAGACGTATGACCAGGAAGGTAAGGTATATACTCCCGTCCCAAAAGAACACCAGAAGAACTGTATGCAATTTCTTCAACAAGAATTATTTAGTACCCCGGAATGGCTATTGGATGATGAGTTATTTGGAAGAGTAGAATACTCAGGATCTGTTGAAAGGGTTAGGGCCTTGCAAGTGCGATCTTTAAACAATGTCCTTAGCCTTGGCAGAATGGCGCGACTTATAGAGCAGGAAACACAATTAGGCGTTGATGCCTATTCCTTAAATTCCATGATGAAAGATATGAGCAAGGGTCTTTGGTCTGAACTCAGAAGTGGCCGTAAAATTGATACCTACAGAAGAAATCTGCAGAAGGCACATATAGACAGGTTAGAATTCCTTATGACGGCCGAAAGCAAAACTAAAAAACCAGCGAATGGGGGCTATCGAAAGGCCACAGTTATAAACACCAGCCAGTCTGATATCAGGTCTGTTGCAAGGGCAGAATTGAACGGTTTAAAAAGAAATATAGGCAATGCCATCCCAAGAACTTCTGATAATATGAGTAAATATCATTTACAGGATGTAATAGAACGAATAGATCAAATACTAAATCCGGTGCCGTCACGCTAGTAGTGCTCGGTGAATTACCTTATTTAAGCTATTAAATGTAAAGTGCTTTTACATAAAATCTGGGCAGAAATGACATAGACCACAAATAATGCGTTTTTAACCCTAATTAAAGAGACATTCACAACAATCATTATTCCTGGTTCATTATTGGTTATACTTTAGTAATGAACAAAAACCCCGGAATTATGTCTTATAAAATTAAAAGTCTGCTCTATTTTGTTTGTTTTGTATTATCTGCATTTACCTACTATGCTTTAGACAGCAATCAAATTCATGAACAAGAATATACGTCAGTGGAAGTTGTAGAAATTACTGATGAAAATTTAAAATCTGCATTCCTAATTGAATCTGAAGATCTTAATTAGTAAAACAAATCCATATATAAATTCCCAAATCAAAGGGTTCGGTTAAAACCGGGCCCTTTTTGTTTTTACTAATAAGAATTTAAAATATTCTGCATTGGATTCACTAAACCATATTCTCAAGGGTGTTAAAGTTTTTATAATATCAGAATGTGGTTTAAACCAAATAATGAATTAATAATCCAAGGCATATAACAAAAACATAAACACATGAAAAAAGTATTAGTAACAACGGTATTATTAATTGGAATGATGGGTTATTCCCAAAGAGGCCCGCATTTTGATTCTGAACAAAGGGGAATGAAAGATATGACTCCTGAACAAATAGCCATACTTAAGACAAAGAAGATGACTTTGGCTTTGGATTTAAGTGCCGCTCAACAAAAGGAAATTCAAAAGGTAAATTTGGAAAATGTCAAAGAACGGGAGGCTTTAATGTTGGAACGGAAGGTGAAAAAGGAAGAAGCAGAACAATCTAAACCAAGTGCGGATGATTGTTTTTACTTTCAAAATGAACGATTGGATAGAATGATTGCCCAAAAAGGAAAAATGAAACAAATTTTGTCAGAAGAGCAATTTAAAAAATGGGAACGTATAAATCATCATCGCAGAAATCATAGCAAAGAGGGTAAAAGAGAACATGACTCCGGCAGGAGGCATAGTAAATAGGTCTTGAGTCTAAAGGAAAACGGGGTATAGAATAAAGTTTAACTTTTCTATATTCCGTTTCTTTATTAATACTGCATTTTAAACCAAATTAGGAGCAATCTTCTTTAAGGCTTCAATCGTACTATCTAAATCTTTATAGGTAATAGCATCATTTAAGAAATAGCTTTCAAAGGCACTCGGCGGAAGATAGATTCCTTGCTCTAACATTCCGTGAAAATACTTTCGGAATAACTCATTGTTACCTTTGGCAGAACTGCTAAAATCTATCACTGGATTTTCAGTAAAATGAACCGAAATCATCGAACCAAAACGGTTAATTTGATGAGGAATAGCATGCTCTCTGAACACAGAAGACATGCCCTTATGAAGATATGCCGTCTTTTGATCAAGGCTATCAAAAATCTCAGGTCGATTATTTAACTCTGTGAGCATAGCAAGTCCGGCACTCATGGCTAAAGGATTACCACTAAGGGTACCAGCCTGATAAACAGGTCCCTCGGGAGCAAGATGAGCCATAATTTCAGCCCGGGAGGCAAATGCTCCTACAGGAAGACCTCCCCCAATTACCTTTCCATAAGTAACAATATCAGCATCTATTCCTAAGGCTTCTTGTGCCCCACCACGGCCTAGCCGGAACCCCGTCATTACTTCATCAAAAACCAACAGAATATTTTCCTCTGTACAAATCTTTCTAAGCCCATCCATAAAAGAATCTGATGGAACAATACAACCCATATTGCCAGCTATGGGCTCTATGATAATAGCGGCAATTTCACTCTTGTTAGCAGCAATCAGGGTAATCACACTTTCCAGGTTATTATATTCCGCCAATAAGGTGTCCTTTGCTGTACCCTTGGTCACTCCGGGGCTATTTGGACTACCAAATGTTATGGCACCACTTCCTGCCTCAATTAAAAAGGAATCTGAGTGCCCGTGATAACATCCTGCAAATTTTATAATCTTTTCTTTTCCTGTAAATCCACGGGCCAGACGAATAGCGCTCATACAAGCTTCTGTTCCGCTATTTACAAATCTAATCTTATCAATATTGGGAACCATAGAAACTGCCAATTTAGCAAGATCTGTCTCTATTTCGGTAGGCATTCCAAAAGAAGTACCAAGCCTGGCTTTTTTAATCACCGCATTAATTACAGGTTCATAAGCATGTCCCAAAATCAGCGGACCCCAGGAAGAAATATAGTCAATTAACCTATTTCCATCCACATCATATAAATAAGCTCCTTTGGCCTTTTCAACAAAAACAGGATCACCGCCAACCGCCTTAAAAGCCCGGACCGGAGAATTTACACCGCCCGGAATATATTTCTTAGCCTCAGAAAATAAGGCGCTACTTCTCTGATAAATCATATTAGTTATTTTGTTCTTTCCGATTTAATCTTTAGTTCCTGTCCAACAGACAAGTTACTAGAGTTCATATCGTTGAGTTTCATCAACTCATCGACGGAAATAAAATAGGTTCTGGATATAGAATATAAGGTGTCTCCTTTTTGGACTACATACTTTTTGTAATCATACTTTTTAGGATCTGCCTGAACCAGATATCCCTTAGCCAAAACTTCCTTGTCGTATTTGTAGAGCCGATACCTTTCAATAAAGGAAATCAATTTGTGTGGATATTTATTATCCGTAGCATAGCCTGCTTTTTTCAGCCCTTTTGCCCATCCTTTATAATCATCTCTCCTCAACTCAAAAAGGGAGGCGTATCTCGCCCTGGATGAAAGAAAAATACTGTGATCCCTGAAAGAGTACATTGGATGATTATATTTTCTAAAACACTCCCCTTTTTCGTCATCATCGTGATATTCAAACTCCCCATCCCATCCGTTATGACACTTAATTCCGAAGTGATTATTTGTTTTTAAAGTAAGAGCCCCAGTGCCATAACCACTTTCAAGAATACCCTGAGCCAAAGTAATACTGGCCGGTATGCCATAGGCTTTCATTTCAAATTGGGCTATTTCCGAAAAGGTATCCAAATACTCTTCAATAGAGGAAGTTGAAAAGTGTGTAAACTTCTTGGCATCCTCCGGAAAAGGAAACTTTGTATAATCTTTATTGGTTTTGTTAGACTTTACAACCTCAGATGATGCTTTCTTAGAATAGGTAGTCCTTTTTTTAGTTCCACAACTTAGAAGTAAAAAAACCAAAACAACTGCCAGCGTAGCGTGTTTCATATATCGATTATGGGTAAATTTTTGCTTTTCAAATATAAATTCATTCCTGCTATTCCTTGCAATCCTCCGGTATGAATAGCTAATATTTTAGTCCTGGGTTTAAAATAATCTTTGGCAATCATGTCTAATATACCGTATATCATTTTCCCCGTATATACCGGATCAAGGGGTATTCCAGCGTTTTGATTCATTTCATTTATAAATGATACTAATGATTCATTAACCCTGGCATAGCCCCCAAAATGGTAATCTGTACATAATTCCCAGTTCCCATTTTCAACAAATTTACAAATATCTTTCTTTAAAAAGTCGCCTTTAAGAGCAGGAAAACCTAATACATGTTGGTTGGGAGTAGTACTTTTTATAATTCCTGCCATAGTACCTCCGGTGCCAACTGAACAACAGATTACATCAAATTCCGAGTCTTTTGGGGCTAGAATCTCCTCACAACCCATAACAGCTAATTTGTTTGTCCCTCCTTCCGGAACCATATAGAAATTCCCGAATTCCGCCTTTAAATTATCTAAAAATGTTAAAGTCTCTTTCTTCCTGTAATCTGTCCTGGAGACAAATTTAAACTTCATGCCTTGTTTATGTGCAGCAGACAAGGTTGGATTACTTGTCCATGAACCAGCTAATTCCTCCCCTCTAATTACCCCTAAAGTCTGCATCCCGTTCATCTTACCGGCGTAGGCGGTTGCTGCAATATGATTTGAGTAAGCTCCTCCGAAAGTTAGTATGGTATCAAACTTCAATTCCTTTGCCTTAAGCAGATTGTATTTAAGTTTACGATATTTATTACCTGAAATTTGAGGATGAATCCAATCCTCACGCTTAATATGAAGTTCTACTTTCTTTTTTTCTAAGAGTGGAAGGGATATTTTTTGATTGGTGACCAACACAATTTCAGGGCTTAGTGGCTCCAAAGATATTTAATAGAGCTAAAGCGTTTTCTTGTTATAAGGTATTCCATATTTATTTCATTTTGATAGGCTTCGCGTTCAAAACTAATATTTTGATATGCTTTATAGCTGTCAAAATAAAGCAAAGATCTAAGCAACCATTCTGAGATATATAAAAAATAAAAAGGAATTATAAGAAGTTCCTGTTGTTGTTGTAAATGAATCCTTTCGTGATTAATTAAAACAGCATCTTGTTTTAAATTAACATTCTTGAGAATAATAAACGGCCATAGAGACAGGCCTACATAATTCTTGTAAAAAAATTGTCTAATTATCACAATCATAAGCAATTGTATAAACAGCTATAAACAAAGATAATTGTTAAATTTTATTTTAACCCATAAATCAGGAGAGCTTACCAACATATTCGTTAAATTGATATCAATAGAATCTGTGGTATTTTATGGGGTTTTGAATTTTTGTGTAATATTTTATAAACAATAATCTCGTAATTTTACACATATGAAAAAGATATTACCGGCAGAAGAAGGTGATTTTTACTTATCTGAAGAAGGCTATCGCGTTTTTACAAAAGAATATCATCTTAAACGAGGGTACTGTTGTGAGAGCGGCTGCAGGCATTGTCCTTATGGGTATAATGCAAAGACAAATATGCAGTAATTTAATTGCGCATTTGGCATGATAATTGTGCCAATATTTGTATTCTTAATGGTTGACGAACCCAAAAAAAATAATATGAAAAAGATAAAAATACTTGCAATACCGGTGCTTTTCATTCTCTTCTTAAGTTCTTGTGCCTCGGTAAATGTTTTATCAGATTACGATAGGCAAACCGATTTTAAGGAATATAAAAGCTATGCGTTTTACAAAACGGGAATAGACAGGGCTCAGATTTCTGATCTGGACAAGAAACGAATCCTAAGGGCAATTGAAACGGAAATGGATTCACTTGGCTTTGTTAAGTCGGATAAGCCTGATATTCTTGTGAGTATTTTTACCAATGAGAGAGTAGAGGTAGATGTGTATAACGGCTATGGTTATGGATATGGTTACGGCTGGGGCTGGGGTTGGCCAGGTTATTACGGTTACTACAACCCATATTGGGGACCCGGTTATTATGGCAATAATGTAAGTACAAGAACCGAAGGTTCATTATATATTGATTTAATAGATACCGAAAAAAAAGAATTAGTTTGGCAGGGTAGAGGTGTTGGCACCCTGAATACTACGAAAAATATAGAAAAGAAAGAGAAACGTATTCGTCAATTCGTATCACAAATATTGCAACAGTATCCACCGGAGGCTATTGCAGCGAATTAATTTTATAACCGCCCGCTTCGGGCGGTTTTTTGTATCTTTATAAGGCATTAATGAACTGTTATGTCTTTTGAAAGTAACCCTATTTTAGATAAACTACCCACTCATCTTAAACAATATATTAAACCTCAGGACTATGAGGATTATTCGGCCATTGACCAGGCTGTCTGGCGATATGTAATGCGAAAAAATGTGGACTATCTAAGTACTGTAGCCCATAAATCATATGTAGAAGGACTGAATAAAACTGGAATTTCTATAGATCACATTCCTAACATGTACGGGATGAATCGCATTTTAAAAGAAATTGGATGGGCTGCAGTTGCCGTAGATGGGTTTATTCCTCCGGCAGCCTTCATGGAATTTCAGGCTTACAATGTACTTGTGATCGCCGCCGACATCAGGCCTATCAGTCAGATTGAATATACTCCTGCCCCCGACATAATTCATGAGGCTGCCGGTCATGCTCCTATCATTGCCGACCATGAATACGCGGAATATCTGAGGCTGTTCGGTGAAATAGGAAGCAAAGCATTTTCATCAGCTGCAAACTACAGTCTGTATGAGGCCATCCGTCACTCGGTGGTGAAGATCAACGTTCTCATCGACGAGGCGCAGTTTCTGACTCGCGATCA